>OGQO01000035.1_pt1 | contig 115003 bp, 105 predicted proteins | sample 1553241 | NCBI WGS metagenome assembly OGQO01 (sample SAMEA2579933, study PRJEB22360) | human gut metagenome | biome: human gut; feature: human-associated habitat; material: faeces | place: Denmark | collected 2008/2010
TGTTAAGCACGCCGCCAGCGTTCATCCTGAGCCAGGATCAAACTCTCATGTTAAAGTTTGCATCGCTCAGAAATTAGCTTGGCTAATTATCCTGTTCGATTACTGTTGTTTCGTTCGAAACGAATTGAATCGGGTTTTGGTTTCATTCTTATCGAATGTCCTTGTCCGAAAAATTATTTTATAATTTTTCAAGGTTGTTTCACTGTTCAATTATCAAGGTTCTTGGAATCTTTTTTGATTCCGTTTGCTGTACGCTTTACCGCGTCAGCGAATACTATCTTATCAAATATGTTTGTACTTGTCAACACTTTTTTTCAATTTTTTTTAAAAAATTACAAAATGTTCTTTTAGCACAATATCTTGATATTTTTTGTCTAATGAGACACAAGAAAACCAATTCTTAAATGTTCTCTCAGACACAAAGACAATCCTGTAAATAACAGGATTGTCTGAACGGAGAAGGAGGGATTTGAACCCTCGCGCCGCGCGAACGACCTACACCCTTAGCAGGGGCGCCTCTTCAGCCACTTGAGTACTTCTCCAGCTGAATATCAATGCAATATTCAATTCGCCGCACTTTTTCAGTGCAAGCAATATTTTATCAAAAATTATAATGTTTGTCAATGACTTCTTTTATATTTTTCAGGTGCTGTTTCATATAGGTTATTTCCGTCACAGTCAATTACAGTAATAACCGGTAAATTTTCTACATACAATTTACGGATTGCCTCTGTTCCCAAGTCATCGTAGGCAATTACTTTGCTTTTTTTGATGCACTTTGACAGAAGTGCTCCGGCACCTCCTACAGCAGCAAAATATACGGCTGTATTTTTTTTCATGGAATCAATAACCGCTTCACTTCTTTTTCCTTTTCCAATCATTCCGGTTAATCCTTCGTCAAGAAGAGTCGGCGCATATTTATCCATACGGCTGCTGGTTGTCGGACCGGCAGAACCAATCACCTGGCCTTCTCTATTTGGAGTAGGTCCTAAATAATAGATAATCTGGTCTTTCATTATAAAAGGAAGTTCCATTCCCTGCTCTTTTTGTTCCACCATTCGTTTATGGGCAGCATCACGCGCTGTATATACTGTCCCCGTTATATACACGTAATCTCCTGCATGAAGTTCTTTTACCTTCTCCTTTGTCAGTGGTGTCTCAATATATTTATCCATGAAAACCTTCTCCTTTTTATAACACTCTTGTAATGTGGCGATTTACATGACAGCAAATGTTTACGGCAACCGGAAGTCCGGCAATATGTGTCGGATAGGTTTCGACATTTAATCCGATTGCTGTAACACGGCCTCCTAATCCACCCGGACCAATTCCAAGATTATTGATGGCTTCTAAAACCTCAATTTCAAAATCTTTCACGTACGGAATTTCTGAATGACTTCCTAATTCACGTGTCAGGGCTTTCTTTGCCAAAAGAGCGCATTTTTCAAAAGTGCCGCCAATTCCTACACCAATTACCATAGGAGGACAGGCATTTGGACCGGCGTCTTTTACTGCCCGGATAACTGCCTGTTTGACACCTTCGATTCCATCTGCCGGTTTTAACATAAAGACACGACTCATATTCTCGCTGCCAAATCCTTTTGGAGCAACTGTAATTTCCAATCTGTCTCCCGGAACAATTTCATAATGAATGACACCCGGTGTATTATCCTTTGTATTTTCCCTGAGGATTGGGTCGGATACAACCGATTTACGCAGATACCCCTCTGCATAGCCCTGGCGGATTCCTTCATTCACTGCATCTTCCAAAAAATCTCCATCAATATGAACTTCCTGTCCGATGCGTAAAAATACAACGGTCATACCGGTATCCTGACAAATCGGAATCTGGCTTTCTTTCGCAATTTCCAAGTTTTTCTCCAACTGCTCCAAAATCTGTTTTCCGATTGTCGATTCTTCTTTCTCTTTTCCGGCTAACAAAGCATCTTTTACATCCGGTGATAAATCTACATTTACCTGCATGCACATTTCTTTTATGCACTTTGTTATTTCATCTGTATGAATCGTCCTCATTTTTATTCCTCACTCTCTGATGACTCTTCTTCTGTTTCGTCCTCATCCGCCTCTTCCTCATGCACTCTGGCAATGCTGGCGATACGGATATCTTTGGAACTGTCTAAATTCATCAGTTTAACGCCGGAAGTAACTCGTCCAAGCTGTGAAATATCATCCACGCCAATTCGGATAATAATTCCTTCCGTTGTAATTAACATAATTTCCGTTCCCGGTTCAACTGCTTTACAGCCAATTACATTTCCGGTTTTTTCTGTAATTTTATAACATTTTACACCTTTACCGCCTCTAAACTGCGGAGCAAATTCATCAATACTTGTACGTTTACCCATACCAAACTCAGAAACCATTAAAAGGTTTGGTCCCTGTATATCCATCTGCATAGCAACTACTTCGTCGCCTTCATCAATCTTCATGCCTCGCACACCGATTGATGTACGGCCTGTTGTACGCACATCTTTTTCATTGAAACGGATACATTGTCCTCTCTTTGTTACAAGGAAAATGTCACGGTTGTTATCCGTTACTTTTACTTCAATCAATTCATTTCCATCGCGCAGAGTAATTGCCTGTAAACCGGTTTTACGGATATTTGCATACTCTAAAATCGGTGTTTTTTTGACTGTACCATCTTTTGTTGCCATGAAGAGATATTTATCCTCTTCAAATTCTTTGATGGAAATTACAGCCGAAATTTTTTCATCCGGAAGTAACTGCAAAAGATTAATAATTGCAGTACCTCTCGATGTCCGGCTCGCCTCCGGAATTTCATAGGCCTTCATACGGTACACTTTACCTAAATTGGTAAAGAACATCAGATAATGATGTGTTGTCGCCATAAACAGATTTTCAATATAATCTTCTTCTATGGTCTGCATTCCCTTGATACCTTTGCCGCCACGGTGCTGATTTTTGAAATTGTCAATCGTCATTCTCTTAATATAACCAAGGTGTGACATGGCAATTACCGTATTTTCAACCGGAATTAAATCTTCCATGGAAATATCGAATTCATCGAATCCAATCGAAGTTCTTCTCTCATCACCGTACTTATCACGTATCAAAAGAATCTCTTTTTTGATTACACCAAGTAACAGGTTTTTGTCCGCAAGAATAGCCTTATATTCAGCAATTTTTTTCTGAAGTTCGGCATACTCAGTCTCTAATTTTTCGCGCTCCAAACCGGTCAGTGCACGAAGACGCATATCAATAATTGCTTGCGCCTGCACATCATCCAGTCCAAATCTCTCAATTAAGCGTTCTTTCGCTAAAGCAGCACTTTCCGAACCGCGGATAATTTTGATTACTTCATCAATGTTATCAAGAGCAATCAATAATCCTTTTAAAATATGGGCTCTTTCTTCTGCCTTGTTCAAATCATATTTTGTTCTTCTTGTTACGACTTCTTCCTGATGTTTCAAATAATACTGAAGCATCTGCAAAAGATTCATGACAACCGGCTCGTTATTTACAAGTGCTAACATATTGACACCAAAGGTATCCTGCATTTGTGTATGTTTATAAAGCTGATTCAAAATTACATTTGCATTCACATCTTTTCGTAACTCAATACAAATACGCATTCCCTCACGGCTCGATTCGTCGCGGAGTTCTGTAATTCCATCAATTCGTTTATCTTTATGAAGTTCTGCAATTTTCTCAATCAGTCTTGCTTTATTTACCATGTAAGGAAGTTCCGTTACGATAATCCGGTTCTTGCCATTTGCCATAGGCTCAATGTCAGTAACCGCACGCACGCGGATTTTTCCATGACCGGTACGGTACGCTTCTTCGATTCCACGGCGTCCAAGAATTGTGGCACCTGTTGGAAAATCCGGTCCTTTGATGATTTCCATAATTTCATCTAAATCAGTTTCTCTTCCTTCATCTACCTGATTATCAATGATTTTTACGACACCATTAATAACCTCCGTCAAATTGTGAGGAGGGATGTTTGTCGCCATACCTACTGCAATACCGGAGGTACCGTTTACTAATAAGTTTGGAAAACGGGATGGTAATACAACCGGCTCTTTTTCGGTCTCGTCAAAGTTCGGCATGAAATCAACGGTATCTTTGTTGATATCGGAAAGCATCTCCATCGAAATTTTACTTAATCTTGCCTCGGTGTAACGCATGGCGGCAGCGCCGTCACCATCGACGGAACCAAAGTTTCCATGACCGTCGACGAGCGGATAGCGAGTCGACCACTCCTGCGCCATATTAACCAAAGCACCATAAATTGAACTGTCACCATGTGGATGATATTTACCCATGGCATCACCGACGATACGGGCACACTTACGATGTGGCTTGTCCGGTCCGTTATTTAATTCAATCATTGCATACAAAATACGTCTTTGTACCGGTTTCAATCCGTCTCTGACATCCGGCAGTGCACGGGAAGCAATAACCGACATCGCATAATCGATATAGGAAGTTTCCATTGTTTCTTTCAAATCCACCGGTTTGATTGCATCAAAACTGTCTTTGTCGAAAATATTTTCGTCCATTTCATTACTCCTTCCTAAATATCGAGATTTCTAACATACTTCGCATTTTTCTCAATAAATTCTCTTCTTGGTTCTACTTTGTCTCCCATTAATACATTGAATGTTAAATCAATTTCTGAAGACTGTTCCTCATCCATTGTAACCTGAAGTAAAATACGTTTCTCCGGATCCATTGTTGTATCCCACAACTGTTCAGCATCCATCTCACCAAGACCTTTGTAACGCTGAATGCTGTTGTTTCCATCACGTCCGATTTCTTCAAGTGTTGCATTTAACTCTTCATCGCTGTATGCATAATAGGACTTTTTATTTTTGTCAATTTTATACAAAGGCGGCTGAGCCAGATATACATAACCCTGACGAATCAGCTCCGGCATAAAGCGATACAAAAATGTTAAAAGCAGCGTAGCAATATGTGCACCATCGACATCGGCATCGGTCATGATAATGATTTTATGATAACGCAGTTTGCTGATATCAAAATCTTCTGAAATTCCGGTACCAAATGCTGTAATCATTGCTTTAATTTCTGCATTCACCAAAATTTTATCAAGGCGTGCCTTTTCTACATTTAAGATTTTTCCACGAAGTGGAAGAATCGCTTGTGTTGCGCGGTCACGCGCCGTTTTTGCGCTGCCACCGGCGGAATCTCCCTCTACGATGTAAATCTCGCAGTTTTCCGGATTTTTGTCACTACAATCTGCTAACTTACCCGGAAGACTGGTTCCCTCTAACGCCGTTTTACGGCGTGTTAAATCGCGCGCTTTGCGCGCCGCGTCGCGGGCACGCTGAGCAAGTAATGCTTTATCGCAAATCAATCTGGCAATTGTCGGGTTCTGCTCTAAGAAATATGTCAGCTGTTCACTCACAACATTGTCAACAGCTCCTCTTGCCTCAGAGTTTCCTAACTTTTGTTTGGTCTGTCCCTCAAACTGCGGTTCCGGAATCTTAATACTGATAATTGCCGTCAAACCTTCGCGGATATCTTCACCACTTAAGTTTGGATCCGCATCTTTTAAAATCTTCTGGCTTCTCGCATAGTCATTAAACGTTTTTGTAAGTGCATTTTTAAATCCTGCCAGATGCGTTCCACCTTCCGGCGTTGTGATATTATTTACAAAACTATAACATCCTTCATTAAAAGCCGAATTGTGCTGGAATGCTACTTCTACCACAACATCGCCCTTTTGTCCTTCGCAGTAAATGATATCTTCATACAAAGGTTCTTTATTTTTGTTTAAGTACTGAACGTACTCTTTAATTCCGCCCTCATAATGATATGTTTCTGAATAAGGTTCTTCTTCTCTTAAATCTGTCAAAATAATTTTGATTCCCTTAGTCAAAAATGCCATTTCACGAAGTCTCTGCTTCAAAATGTTAAAACTGTATTCTGTTGTTTCCGTAAAAATTGTTTCATCCGGTAAGAACGTAACTTTTGTTCCTCTCTGATCCGTCGTACCAATTTCTTTTAACGGATACATTGTTTTTCCTTTTTCATATCGCTGGATGTATTTTTTTCCATCCTGATAAATCTCAACTTCCAGCCAGTCAGACAATGCATTTACAACCGACGCACCTACACCGTGAAGTCCACCGGATACTTTGTATCCGCCACCGCCGAATTTACCACCGGCATGCAGCACGGTAAATACAACTTCGACCGCCGGTTTTCCCGCTTTATGGTTAATTCCAACAGGGATTCCTCGTCCATTGTCAATAACTGTAATCGAATTATCTTTGTTAATAAATACCTGGACTTCGTCACAGTAACCGGCCAATGCCTCATCAATTGCATTATCGACAATCTCATATACCAAATGATGAAGACCTCTCTCCGATGTACTTCCGATGTACATACCCGGTCTTTTTCTTACTGCCTCAAGCCCTTCCAAAATCTGTATTTGGTCAGCTCCATATACTACTTCTTTTTCTTCACTCATGAAAAACCTCCATCTTCTCAATTGCCATTAATTTTTCCTTGAACAATTTCAAATGTCTGATTAATGTTTATTCCATTTTTTACAAACTCTTCTAATCCGGTACAAGTAATAATCGTCTGAATTCCTTTTATATTTTCCAATAAATAGTTTTGACGATTTCGGTCCAGTTCAGACAAAACATCATCCAATAAAAGAATTGGCTTTTCTCCGATTGTTTTTTCTACAATTTCGATTTCCGCCATCTTCAGCGACAAAGCCGAAGTTCTTTTTTGTCCCTGCGAACCATAAACCTTTACTTCCTGTCCGTTAATATAAAACTGCATGTCATCACGATGAGGTCCCACGGTAGTAGTACCAAGTAAAATATCTCTTTCACTCTCTATAAATAAGCGTGTGGCAAAATCATCTGCCTTGCAGTTTGGCTTATAAATTACTTCCATTTCTTCCAGACCACCTGTCAGGTTGAAATGTTTTTGTTTCATAATGGCTGCTACTTCTTCTACAAATTGTTCCCTGATTTGTATAATCCGGATTCCATTTTCTACCAGTTGTTTATCCCAGATTTCCAGCGTATCTTTCAATTCACTGTTTTTCTGAATTTGCTTAAGCAGCGCATTTCTCTGTTTTAATATTTTTTTATACTGTGTCAGAAAATAAAGATATGCCTTATCTAACTGACACAATTCCATATCCATAAATCTTCGTCTCTGCTCCGGTCCATCCTTAATAATTCCTAAATCTTCCGGTGAAAAGAAGATAATGTGGGATAATCCCATCAACTCTTTACTGCTTCCAATCGGCAGCCCGTCAATCGCAATTCCCTTTGTCTTTCCCCGACGCATGTGAATTTCGATTTTATAAGTACACTGCTTCTTTTCTACATAATATCGAATATGAGCTTCGTCTTTTCCTTTCATAATCATGTCCGAATCTTTGCTTCCCTTGTGCGACTTTGTCGTGCCCCCAAGGTAAATGGCTTCCAGCACATTCGTTTTTCCCTGTGCATTATCACCGTACAACACATTCGTTCCTTCATGAAAATGAAATTCTTCTCTTTCATAATTACGAAAATTACTCATTTCAATGGACTTTAATATCATACAGATGTTACCTTTACTTCATTTCCTTCAAATTCAAAACAGTCGCCGGGATGTAATTTTCTTCCTCTTCTTACATCCACTTCACCATTTACTTTTACTTCACCATCCTGAATCACTACTTTTGCTTCCACCCCGGAACCGACAAGCCCCGCCAGTTTCAAAGCCTGACCCAGTTTGATAAACTCATCCTTAATCGTTATTTCCTGCATAACATCCTCATTTCTAATTCATATTTACCGGCAAAATCAAGTAAATATAGGATTCTTCTTCATTCTTGATAAAGCAAGGAGCATTTGCATTAAACAAATACAAAGTCACTTCCTCATCATCAATTACTTTTAATACATCATTAATATATTTTGGATTGAAAGCAATGACTAAATCTTTTCCTTCTTTTTCAGCCGTCACTTCTTCATCCATCGAACCGATTTTGGTATTCATCTCCATCTGAATTTCATCTTCTTTGATGTGAAGAATCACCGGTTTTTTCTCTGCTTCACGAAGAAGGAGAGTAGCACGGTCGATACATCCGTATAATTCATTTTTATTGATTTTAACTTTTGTCTCATAATTTGTCTTTAACATCTGGTCGATGTTGTAGAAGTTTCCTTCAATCAGGCGGGATACAACAACCGTCTCATCAAACTCGAAAAGTACGTGGTTTTTGGAAAATGAAATTGAAACCTCATCATCCATTCCACCATTTAAAACTTTACTCACTTCACTCAATGTTTTACCCGGAATAACAACCTTAATCGGGTCATAACTTTCTTTCAGGTGAATCTTACGAATTGAAACTCTTACTAAATCAAGAGAAGCAATCTTAAATTCATCCCCATTAATCTCAAACAATTCACCGGTCAAAATCTTATTACTTTCATTATCGGAAATTGAGAAAATGGTCTGTCTTATCATTTCCTTTAAAGTAAACTGCGAAATGTGAATTGTCTTATCCGCTTCAATTTTTGGAAGCATCGGAAATTCATCATGAGGAATACCCGGAATATTAAACTTGGATTTTCCACAAAACAGGAGAATATTATTATTCTCATCAACTTCAAAATTCACATCATCATCCGGAAGACGGCGAACAATTTCAGAAATCATTTTTGCATTAACAAGAATGATACCATCCTGTTCAATCTCTGCCGGTATTTTTGTCTCAATTCCAAGCTGCATATCATTCGTAGTCAGCTTTACCATATCTCCTTTTGCTTCAATTACAACACATTCCAAAATTGGCATCGTTGTTTTTCCCGGTACTGCTTTCAGGGCAATATTAATTCCATTGTTAAAATTCGTTTTGGTACAGGTAAACTTCATATTGTGAATAACTCCTTTCCTTCCGTAAACATAATAAATTAAAGTATTAGCTAGTAGTATATAGTATTAGGGGCTGTTTATTTGTGGACAAGTCTTACAAGCCCTTAATTTAAGTGGTTTAACCTTTATGTGTAAGTTTTTATAACTTGTTTGTTACTGTGAATGAACGTCTATGAAAAAAATGACAATTTTCACAATCAACAGGTTATTAAATAGTTATTGACATAAAAAATACAGTTATCAACAAGTTATTAAGAATTGAGCTTTTTCTTTAACACATTAATGGTTTCTTCTAATTCTTTATCAACGAGAATATCCTGTTCAATTTTGTGAACACCGTGGATAACTGTTGAATGGTTCGATCTTTTGAGCTTTACAGCAATTTCCGTAAGTGTAAGATTTGTTAATTCATTGCACAAATACATACATATCTGTCTCGGAATCGAAACAGTCTTGGTCCGCTTCTCAGAAAGAATCGCTTCCTTATCTAAGTTAAAGTGGTCGGCTACAATATCAATAATGTAATCTGCCGTAATTACCATATTTTCGTTTGGCGAGATAAAATCCTTTAATGCTTCTTTTGCCATATTTAAGTCAATCTTGTTATCTTTTGGCTTTGTAAATCTTGCAAAAAGAAGAATTTTATTATAAGCACCCTCTAAGATACGAATATTGGATTTTATGTTTGTAGCGATATAATCAAGAATTTCCTCATTCAATTGAATATCAGAATTTTCTTGTTTGTTTCTTAAAATCGCCATACTCATTTCATAATCAGGTGGCTGAATATCAATTGTCATACCGGAAGTAAATCGGGAGCGGTAACGCATGTCCAAGTGCTCCATCTGACTTGGCGGCTTATCACTGGAAATGACTAGCTGCTTTCCGGACTGGTACAAAGCTTCAAAGGTATTAAAGAACTCAATCTGCGTACTGTCTTTACCAATGATGAACTGAATATCATCGATGAGAAGTACATCAACGTTTCGGTAATTCTTTCGCAGGTTTGAAGTAGCAGCAGTATCCTGTGTCTTTCGATTCGTACGAATGGCATCGACAACATTGTTCATAAAATTCTCACTGGTTGTATACATAACGCTGTATTCCGGATGGTTCTCCAAAATGTATCTGGCAATCGAATGCATCAGGTGAGTTTTTCCAAGTCCCGGACCACTATATAAGAATAATGGATTATATAACTGGCCGTTTGGATTCTCGGCAACTGCTACAGCAGCATTATAAGCAATGTTGTTACTGTTACTTACGACAAATGTATCAAAGGAATGACCTTGTTTTAAGAATGGATATTTTTCTTCCAGCATTTCCTCTTTATTATAGGAAGAAACTCCTTTCGCATCCATCTCATTTTGATAAATAAAACGGACATCCAGTTGATGATTTGTAATAACTTCGATGGATACCTGAAAAGCAACTTTGTATTTTTTTTCGATTAAGCCAAGGATATCGCCCTGTTCTTTTTCATCAATTGCAAGGATAATTGTGTCATTATCACAAGAAACAATTGTAAGTGGATTAATCCATGTACGAAAAAGAACGCCGTTGATATTATAAGTATCCCTCATATATGTAATTATTTCGTTCCATTTGTCTTTAATTTCATTTTCCATTAAATTTCCTGCCTGTCCTAATAAAAATTGAATTTGGGTAAAATCATACGTTTTTATTGTACTACAAATAAGAGGCAAAAGCAAATTTTATTGACATGATTTTAGAAAAAATTGTTGATAAACGCAAAGAACTGCTTGACTATTGGAATATATGATAATATAATTAGGCTTGATACGGATTTCGTTATTATTTTATAAAGGAGGTGTATGCAAAATGAAGATGACATATCAGCCAAAAAAGAGACAGCGTTCGAAAGTTCACGGTTTTCGTAAAAGAATGAGCACTTCAAATGGTAGAAAAGTGCTTGCCAAAAGAAGAGCTAAGGGAAGAAAGAAATTGTCTGCATAAGGTCAGATTTTTACTGACCTTTTCTTCTCCCTGGTGAGGAAAAGAAAATGTTTGAAAAATTAGGAAAGAATCCTGAATTTCAAAAGGTCTACAAGCAAGGTAGATCGAAAGCAAATAAGTATCTGGTTATGTATGTTAAAACAGGGGAGAGTGGTCCCAGTCGTTACGGCTTTTCTGTAAGTAAGAAAGTTGGTAACAGTGTTGTGCGTCATCACATCACCAGATTGTTAAGAGAATCCGTTCGTAAGAATGACGCATTGGTGAAAGAGGGTAACCGAATTATTATTGTTGCCCGAAAAGATGTAAAAAATAAGAATTTTAAAGAAGTAGACGGCGCAGTTTTTCATTTATTGAAAATACATGGAATATTGAAATGAAGTGATTGTGTGAAGAAAATTTTATTAGCTGTGATACACATCTATCAAAAATATATATCACCATTGAAAAGAACACCTTCCTGTATCTATACACCGTGTTGTTCTGAGTATGCTGCTCAGGCAATCAAAAAGTATGGTGCAGGAAAAGGTGGTTTTTTGGCTATAAAAAGAATTTTAAGATGCCACCCTTTTCACAAAGGTGGTTATGATCCTGTGCCGTAAACAGTATTAGGAGGAAAATATGTTCCCATTAGGTTGGTTGAATCAGTTATTGGGGTTGGCTATGAATGGCATCGACTGGTGTATGTACCATTTATTAGGAGTGCATAATGTTGGTTGGTGTATTGTAATATTTACATTATTTGTATATATTCTTATGTATCCTCTCAACGCAAAACAGCAGAAATCATCTCGGTTGATGAATAAGATTAACCCGGAGATTAAAGCAATTCAGAAGAAATACAAGAATAAAAAAGATCAGGCATCCCAGATGAAGATGAATCAGGAGACGCAGGATATTTATGCAAAATATGGAATTAGTCCGTTTGGTGGATGTCTTCCTCTTTTGATAACAATGCCGATTCTTTTTGCTTTGTATAATGTCATTCGTAACATTCCATATTATGTAAATGGAATTGGTTCGATGAAAGAAAATCCGGAAGCTTATAAATTTTTGGGACTTTTGGTTAATGAATCTCCGATGTCTCTATTTAAAGATAGAGCAAATTATCCATATGCCGGAATTTTGGTTTTTTTGATTCCGATTTTGGCTATGGTTCTTCAGTTTATTAATACGAAACTTCTTCAGGTAAAAACAGATGCCGGTGAACAGGATCAGATGCAGAGTTCTATGAAGATGATGAACTACATGATGCCTGTTATGTCAGGATTTTTCTGTCTTTCCTTTGACGTAAGTATTGGTATTTACTGGATTATCGGTAGTTTGTTTAGAATTGTACAAGCTATTTTGATTAACCGCAAAGTTGACAGCATTTCTTTGGATGAATTGATTGAAAAGAATAAGGGTAAAGCAACGAAGAAAAGTGCAAAACGTGAAGCTATGAATCGTCAGATGGAAGAGTATGCGAAAAAGAAAACAGCAGGAATTAAATCTGCATCCGCTTATCAGAATACCGCTGCTTCATCTTCCAAAGAGGAAGAGGTTCAGACTCATGTAAATAAAGATTTTGAATCCGGCAGTATTGCGGGATATGCACACATGCTTTCTGGAAAGAAAGATAAAAAATAGGAGGAATTTAAGATGGAAGAGTGGAAAGAGTTTTCTGCAAAAACAGCAGATGAAGCTTTGACAAATGCTTTAATCCAGATGGAAACAACAAGTGACCAAATTGAATATGAAGTAGTTGAAGAAGAAAAAAGTGGAATTTTAGGTTTGTTTAGTAAACCGGCAGTTATCCGCGTTCGCAAAAAAGAAAATGTAGTTGATACGGTTAAGAACTTTTTAGCAAAAACATTCCAGGCTATGAAATTAGATGTAGAGATTGAAACAGAGTTTGATGAAGTGGAAAATGAAATCCGCATCGAGTTGAAGGGTACTGAGATGGGTATGTTAATCGGAAAACGCGGACAGACTTTGGATTCCCTTCAGTATTTGACTTCTCTTGTTGCAAATAAAAACAAAGATACTTATACGAAGATTAAGATTGATACGGAAAATTATCGTCAGAGAAGAAAAGAAACAATTGAAAATCTGGCGAGAAATGTGGCAAGCAAAGTTAAGAAGACAGGACGTCCTGCTTTCTTAGAGCCGATGAATCCATATGAGAGAAGAATTATTCATGCGGAATTACAGGCTGATAAATATGTGGATACACATAGCGAAGGTGAAGAGCCACATCGTAAAGTGGTTATTACTTTGAATCGGGAATTTGCTTCGGAACTTCCAAGAAGAAATAATTATCGGAGAAGAAACAATAATTATTCCCGTGACCGCAAGAGACCATATCAGGAAAAGAAAGATTGAGAGAAAAGTGTGAAAGGCTGATTCTTAGGATTCAGCCTTTTTTGACAAAGAAAAGGAGTTTTTATGTTTGAGCAGGAGACAATTGCCGCAATTGCTACATCATCGAAAAATGGAAGTATTAGTGTAATTCGAGTGAGCGGAGAAAATTCTTTTTCCATTGTAAGCCGTATTTTTTGTAATGAAAAAGGAACTTTGATTGATTTAAATGAAAAGAAAAGCCACACGATTCAGTATGGTTTTATTTTTGACGGTTCGAAAAAAATAGATGAAGTTCTTGTACTTCTTATGAAGGCTCCAAAAAGTTATACGGCGGAAGATGTAGTAGAAATCCAGTGTCATGGCGGTCACTATATTTGTCAGGTGATTTTGGATTTGTTAGTTCGTCATGGTGTAAGAGTTGCAGAGCCTGGTGAGTTTACAAAACGTGCCTTTTTAAATGGGCGGCTTGATTTGTCACAGGCAGAAGCTGTAATGGATGTAATTCAGTCGAAAAGTGAGTTAGCACTTTCTAATTCGATGAGTCAGTTGAGAGGAAGTATTAAGAATCGAATCCAAAAACTTCGTGAAGTAATATTAGAAGATGTTGCTTATTTGGAAGCTGCACTTGATGATCCGGAACATATTTCTTTGGATTCTTTTGATGAAACAATTGAAGGTCATGTGCGGGCACTGTTAAAGGATACCAATCATTTGCTTGAAAATTGTAATAATGGAAGAATTATGAAAGAAGGAATCCAGACGGTAATTGTTGGAAAACCAAATGTAGGAAAATCCTCTTTATTAAATTGTCTGCTTCGGGAAAACCGTGCAATTGTAACAAATATTCCGGGCACAACAAGAGATACCTTAGAAGAAGATATTGTGATAGAAAATATATTATTGCATTTAATTGATACAGCCGGAATTCGAGAGACAGAAAATGAAATTGAGAGTATTGGTATCAAAAAGACAAAAGAGTCTCTTGAAAAAGCGGATTTTGTAATAATAGTCCTGGATAGCAGCAAAGAATTATCCAAGGAGGATTATGAAATTCTTGATTTATGCAAAAACAGTACAGGAGTTGTTTTAGTAAATAAATCGGATTTGCAACAGACATTGAGTATGCAAGAAATCCGTAATTTGTCAGGAAAAGACGTCATTTCATTTTCCGCTGCAAAGGGAGATGGATTGGATGAACTGGAATCCTATATTAAGAGACAATTTATTGAATCGAAAATAGAAGAAAAAGATGATTTGTATATTACCAATGCCAGACAAAAAGAAGCTTTGGTTCAAACAAAAGACAGTCTGGAAAAAGTATTAGAAAGTATTGAACTTGGTATGCCGGAGGATTTGTATGCGATTGATTTAACAAATGCGTATGAGTCACTTGGTAAAATTATAGGAGAGACACTCGAAGAAGATATCATCAATAAAATCTTTAAAGATTTTTGTATGGGAAAATAAAGGAGAGAAAATTATGACAGAACAATTTGATGCCATCGTAATTGGAGCAGGTCATGCCGGATGCGAGGCTGCTCTTGCATTAGCTCGTCTTTCCTGCAAGACAGCATTGTTTACTGTCAGTGTTGACAGCATTGCAATGATGCCCTGCAATCCAAATGTTGGAGGAACGTCGAAGGGACATTTAGTCAGAGAAATTGATGCATTGGGTGGTGAGATGGGAAAAAATATTGACCGCACATTTATCCAGTCAAAAATGCTTAATCAATCGAAAGGACCTGCCGTACATTCTTTGCGCGCACAGGCAGATAAAAAAGAGTACAGTTATGCAATGCGAAAAGTGATTGAGGAGACAGATGGTGTATCCATCAAGCAGGGTGAAATCACAGATATTATAGTAGAAGATGGAAAAGTATATGGCGTCAAATCTTATACCGGAGCGATTTATCCATGCAAAGTTGTTGTATTATGTACCGGTACTTATTTGAATGCAAGATGTATTACAGGAGAAACTTCTGTTTACACCGGACCAAATGGACTTCAGTCAGCAACGCATCTTACCGATTCATTAAAAAAACTTGGTATTTCTATGCGTCGGTTTAAGACAGGAACACCTGCCCGTATGGATGGAAGAACGATTGATTACAGTAAAATGGAACCTCAATACGGTGATGAAAAAATCGTTCCTTTTTCCTTTGAAAATAAACCGGAAGATTTGGAAAGAGAGCAGGTGAAATGCTGGCTTACTTATACAAATGAAGAAACACATAAAGTAATAAGAGAAAATCTTGACCGCTCACCTTTGTATTCCGGTTATATCAAAGGAACCGGTCCAAGATATTGTCCGTCAATTGAGGATAAGGTTGTTCGGTTTGCAGATAAGAACAGGCACCAAGTATTTATCGAGCCGGAAGGAAATTATACAAATGAAATGTATGTTGGCGGTATGTCAAGTTCTCTGCCGGAAGATGTTCAGGAGAAAATGTACCGCTCGGTACCGGGGCTTGAACATGCAAAGATTGTAAGAAATGCGTATGCAATTGAATATGATTGTTTAGATTCTTTGGAACTTTTACCAACTTTAGAGTTAAAAAAAGTAAAAGGTCTTTTTAGTGCCGGACAGGCAAATGGAAGTTCCGGTTATGAAGAAGCTGCTGCACAGGGACTTGTTGCCGGTATTAATGCTGCAAGAAAATGTTTTGACAAAGAACCAATTATCATTGATCGTTCGCAGGGATATGTTGGTGTTTTGATTGATGACTTAGTTACCAAAGGAACAAATGAGCCATATCGTATGATGACTTCCCGTGCAGAGTACCGCCTTTTGCTTCGTCAAGATAATGCAGATGAACGTCTTACAAAACTCGGTTATGAGATTGGTTTAATTTCAGAGGAGAGATATCAGCATTTTGTAGAAAAAGAAGAACAAATTAAAAAGGAAATTAACCGTGTTCTTCATACGCATGTCGGAAATACCGAGGAAGTGCAGAAATTATTAGATGAGTATGAGAGTACCCGTTTGGTTAGTGGAATCAGTCTTGCAGAATTAATTCGAAGACCGGAATTATCTTATGATAAGTTAGCCCCGATTGACAAGGATCGTCCGGAGCTTTCGGAAGAAGTAAGAGAAGAAGTAAATATTAATTTGAAATATGAAGGATATATCAAGCGCCAGCAAAAACAAGTTGAGCAATTCCATAAGCTGGAGAGTAAGAAGATTCCTTCGGATATTGATTATGAAGATATTAAGAGTCTTCGATTGGAAGCAATTCAAAAGTTATCCGATATTCGCCCAAAATCAGTTGGACAGGCAGCGAGAATCAGTGGTGTTTCTCCATCCGATATTTCCGTGCTTACGGTATACTTAGAACAGTATCATCGAAAGAGGGTGGATTAAATGAGAGATATTTTTAAACAATTTGATATTGAATTGAGTGATCAGCAGGAAAATAAATTAAAAGAATATTACAAAATATTAGTGGAAGAAAATAAAAAAATGAATTTGACATCAATTACAGAATATGAAGATGTCGTTTGGAAACACTTTTTAGATTCCGCTTTAATTATGAAAGATTCTTTATGGAATGGAAAAAATAAAGTATTTGATGTTGGAACCGGTGCTGGTTTTCCGGGAATAGTGTTAGCTATTCTTAATCCGGAAAGCGAATTTGTTTTGCTTGATTCTTTAAATAAAAGAGTAGATTTTTTAAAACAGGTTTGTGATAAACTGAAAATCAACAATGTAACGGCAATTCACGGAAGAGCGGAAACTTACGGACAAAATGAAATGTATCGTAATCAATTTGATTTTGTTGTTTCACGCGCAGTAGCAGAACTTCCAATCCTTATGGAATACTGTATTCCATTTGCTAAGGTTAATGGATATTTTGTTTCTTACAAAGGAAAGAAACAGGAAGAAGAAGTGAAACTTGCAGAAAATGCTTTTCATGAATTATCGGCTAAGTTTGATCATTTGGACAAGTTTTCTTTAAGAGAAAAAGAGAAAAGATACTTATTATTTATCAGAAAAGTAGAGGAGACGAATAGTAAGTATCCTAGAAAAGAAGGTAAACCAAAGAAAAAACCTCTATAAAAATGTTTCACGTGAAACATTTCACGGATAGGATTTACAGATGTTTCACGTGAAACATGAAAAAATATATAGCCAAACATTATACGAAATGATATAATGTTCTGTAGGATTGCGTGAGCGATAATAAAGATATAAGTTTTATGATTGGAGAAAGATAAGTATGAGCGAAATTATGGCAATTGCAAATCAGAAGGGTGGAGTTGGAAAAACAACGACAACGATAAATTTATCCGCTGCCCTTGCTGAACAAGGAAAAAGGGTTCTTATTATAGATATGGATCCACAGGGAAATACATCTAGTGGACTTGGTATTGATAAGGATGAATTAGAGACAACAGTGTATCAGTTGATGATTGGAGATAATTCATTTGATGAATGTGTTCAGAAAGATGTTTTTGAAAATTTGGATGTTTTAGCGGCTAACGTAAATTTGGCTGGTATTGAAATTGAGACAATGGATATGGAGGACAGAAACTATATTCTTCGTGATATTATTTCAGAAGTGGAAGATAAATATGATTTTATCATTATTGACTGCCCGCCATCTTTGAATACATTGACAATTAACTCTATGACAACGGCAGATTCGGTACTGGTTCCGATTCAGTGTGAATACTATGCATTGGAGGGATTGAGCCAGCTTATTTATACAATCAATCTTGTAAAAGATCGATTGAATCCAAAACTTACGATTAATGGTGTTGTATTTACGATGTATGATGGAAGAACAAATTTGTCCATGCAGGTAATTGAAAATGTAAGAAATAATTTGAACCAGACAATTTACGATACAATTATTCCGAGAGGTGTTCGTCTGGCAGAAGCACCAAGTCACGGACTTCCGATTACACAGTATGATAACCGCTCAACCGGAGCAAAGGCATATATGGCACTTGCAAAGGAAGTAATTGAAAGGAGTGCAAAATAATTATGGCAGTCAAGAGAACAGGTTTGGGTAAAGGACTGGATTCCATGATTCCTCCGAAAGCAACGCAAAGAGCTGTAAAAGAGGACAAGAATACGGTTTCAAAAACCGGAGAAACAATTTTGAAAATTAATGAAGTGGAGCCAAACAAAAAGCAGCCACGTAAATTCTTTAATGAAGAAGCGTTACAGGAATTAAGTGATTCCATTAAGCAGCACGGAATTGTTCAGCCATTGGTAGTAGCAAAGAAAGATGATTATTTTGAAATTATTGCCGGTGAGAGAAGATGGCGTGCGGCAAAATTAGCGGGATTAAAGGAAGTTCCGGTTGTTATTAAAGATTATTCACCGCAGGAAATTATGGAAGTCGCGCTGATTGAAAATATTCAGCGTGAGGACTTGAATCCGGTGGAAGAAGCAAAAGCATATCAAAATTTGATTAAGGAATATAATTTAAAGCAGGAAGAAGTGGCAGAGAGAGTTTCTAAGAGTCGTTCTGCTATTACCAATTCACTTCGTCTGTTAAAATTAAGTGATGATGTGTTGACACTTTTAATGGAAGAAGAAATTTCAAGCGGACATGCAAGAGCACTGCTTGGTCTGGAAGATAATGAAAAACAGCTTGAAATTGCCGAAAAGATTGCAAAAGATCACCTCAGTGTAAGAGAAGTTGAGAAATTAGTGAAAAATATCAATCAGCCGGCAAAGAAAACAAAGAAAAAAGAACTTTCTAATGACTTTTTGTACCATGATATGGAAGAAAAAGTGAAGTTGAAGACAGGAACAAAGGTAAGAATCAATCGAAAGTCCGAGAATAAAGGTAAAATTGAAATTGAGTATTATTCACAGGACGACTTAGAAAAGATTTTGGGATACTTCAAATAAAAGAACATATGTTCACAAGGAGGAAAAAAATGTTTCAGTTTAGTGATTATGGATTAAGTGTTGATGTTGTTTTACTGGGTGCGATTGCAGCAATCCTGATTTTATTGATTCTTTGCCTTATTTTAATAGGAAAGAACAGCTCACTGAGAAAACGATATGATGAGTTTATGCGTGATTCCGATGGAAAAAGTCTGGAAGAAGCATTTCAGAAGAAATTTACCAATATGGATTATATCAATGGCAAAATCAAAGAAGTCGATGAGCATTTGGCTATAATTGACGAAAATCTTTTGAAGACTTATCAGAAGGTAGGCGTGGTAAAATATGATGCGTTTAAAGAAGTTGGCGGAACTTTGAGTTTTGTACTTACTCTTTTGACAAAAGAAAACGATGGATTCATTATGAATTCGATGCATAGTAACAAAGAGGGATGTTACATTTATATTAAAGAAGTAAAATCCGGAGAAGTGTTTGTAACATTGTCGGAAGAAGAACGTCAGTCTTTGGAACAGGCAATGACTGCTGAATAAAGAAAAATGAGGGCAAAAAAAAGCCCTCACCCAGCAGTTGCAGGTCTGCCAAACAAGGACTCGGGAGTACGCCATTGGGGGCTCGAACCCCAGACACCCTGATTAAGAGTCAGGTGCTCTACCAACTGAGCTAATGGCGCTTCATCAATCACGCAAGGAATATTATATAATATTCTATTTCAAAATGCAAGCAATAATTTAAAAAAATTGTATAAACTTGGAGGAATATATGGAGAAAAAAAATAAATGCCTGGAAATTCTGAAAACATTAGTATCGAATATGTGGTATATTGTAGCTTTGGTTGCTATTATTGCCATTATCTTTTTAATGATTGCTAATTGGGGAGTTGTATTAGCAGTTATTGGAAAATTTCTGACTATTTTGATGCCGTTTATATTGGGATTCTTTTTTGCCTGCTTTATTAATCCGCTTGTAAAAAGAGTCCATTCGCTGCTAAATCGAATGAAACCTGGTAAAGGGGCGAAAATTAAGAAAGCATTTAGTGTAATCATCAGTTATGTCGTAGTAATTGGCGTAATCACCGTTTTACTCATTTATATTATTCCTCAGATAAAGGAAAGTATTGGTGAACTCGGGAATACAATTCAAGATGGATATCAGTATATGATTACACACCAGAAGGAATTAAATGAAAAAATTCCGTTTATCGGGCTTGGTGGAGGAATTGAATACATCAAGGAATTTGCATATAAGAAAATTATGAGCAATGGCTCTGAGATTCTTCCTTATGTTTATCATGTTTCATCTTCTTTATTGACGACGTCGTATAATGTATTGATGGGGCTTGTGATTTCCATTTACATTATTTTGGATATGAAAAAGTTAAAAAGAAGTGCAAGAAAAGTTGTATATGCCCTGTCTCCGAAAAAGAAAGAGCAGGAAGTTTGGCAGACAATGAAACAGTGCAGCCACATTTTTAATGGATTTTTGATTGGAAAAATGATTGATTCCCTGATTATCGGAATTCTCTGTCTGATTGCAATGTCCATTTTGAAACTGCCGTATGCGCTGCTTCTCAGTCTGATTGTATGTATTACTAATATGATACCTTATTTCGGACCGATAATTGGTGCAATTCCTGGTGTTATGATTTATCTGTTTATTGATATTCGTTATGCCTTTATCTTTGCTCTTATGATTTTGATTTTGCAGCAGTTTGACGGTCTGTATCTTGGGCCAAAAATTTTGGGTGACCAGACGGGAATTAAGCCTCTTTGGGTTATCTTTGGAATTACAGTTGGCGGTGCCTATTTTGGCGTGATGGGAATGTTCCTTGGTGTACCGGTAGTAGCTGTTATTATGTATCTTTTGCAACTGTTTTTGGATAAAAAGCTGAAAAAGAAAAATATTTCAACCTTTGATTCCAAGTAATCGTTTGATTTCTTCAATGGAGCAGAGGATGCAGTGTATCTTTTTTGAGCATTTTCCATGATTTAATTTTTGACATAATATACGTTTAAAACAAGACATAAAAATAGAACCTTTTTCTTTATTCTATGAAAAAGGTTCTATTATGTTACCAACTAATTAGCGGGAAAGAACAAACCGACAGATTGGTTTTCCTTCTGCGACAAATTTGCTCTCGTACTCAGTCATAATATTGCCTTCCAAAAATTCACTGTGGTGTAAATCATAAGTAAGTTCTTTAATATTCCAAATTGGCGAATTTTCGGCTGTTTCAACTGAAAAATCAAACAAATCCCTATTATCGGTCTTAAACTGGATATAACCATCTGGATTTAAAATTGTATGATAAAGATTTAAAAATCCCTCGCTTGTCAGACGGCGTTTTGAGTGGCGGTCTTTTGGCCATGGGTCTGAAAAATTCAAATAAATCCGGTCTACTTCGTGTTCGGCAAAAATATCAGCCAGATATTTTGCATCAAATCGCAGAAAATACAAATTTGGTTTTTCCTCTGCGGTTTGTTTTTCTAAAGCACGGTACAAAACACTCGAATACATTTCAATGCCGATATAATTGATATCCGGATTTTCGGAAGCTAATGTATGAATAAATTGACCTTTTCCCATGCCGATTTCAATGTGCAAAGGATGATTATTGTGAAACAATTCTGACCATTTTCCTTTATAATCTTCCGGATTCTGAACGACATAGGGACTTGCCGCAATCACTTCTTTTGAACCTTTGATATTTCGTAAACGCATAGTAATCCTCCATATAGTAAACATTTAAATTATAGCATCATAGTACCATAAATCGAAATTATGTCAAATAAGATGTTGGAAAAATTGGTAAAATCGTGTATGATAGAAGTAATAGTATGATTTTTGGAGGCATGAGATGAAAAAAAGATATGCGGCACTTATTTTTTGTGCAATTGGACTTTTATTAGGAAGCGTTACTTCAGAAGCAAAAAAGAAACCATCGGTTACCGCGGAATCCGCAATTGTAATGGATGTTCAGTCGGGTGCGATTTTATATGAAAAGAATATAGACAAGCGTGAGTATCCGGCGAGTATTACGAAAGTAATGACGGCTCTTGTTGCTATTGAAAATTCGTCGTTGTCGGAGACGGTTACTTATTCAAGAAATGCCGTGACAAATTTGGAGTCGGGTGCTTCTAATATTGAAATTCAGCCGGGCGAAAAATTGTCAATGGAAGACAGTTTATATGCCATTCTTCTTATGTCAGCGAACGAAGCTTGTAATGGTGTGGCGGAGCATGTCGCAGGAAGCATTGATAATTTTGTTGCGATGATGAACCAGAAGGCAAAAGAACTCGGATGTACGGGAACTCATTTTGCAAATGCAAACGGTTTGTGGATGTCAAATCATTATACGACGGCACACGATATGGCATTGATTTCACAGGAAGCCTATAAAAATCCTACATTTGCAAAAATTACCGGAACGAAACGCTATATCATTAATAAAACGAAAAAACATGCAAAACGTGATCTTCATAATCATCATGGTATGCTTTATCCAAGTACATTTACCCAATATTTGTACGAATACTGCGTGGGCGGCAAAACAGGATATACATCAAAGTGCCGTTATACGCTTGTAACCTATGCAAAGAAAAATGGAACAACGCTGGTTTCCGTTATTATGCGTGCACCAAATTCCCCTTGGACGGCGCCGGATGCTAATGAGTATACCGATACGACAAGAATTTTGAATTATTGTTTTGAAAATTACAAACGCTATGAAATTGGAACAACGACAGATAATACGGTAAATACAAGTGATTTGTTTACCAAATACAGTTCCTATTATAACCAGCAGTCGGGTCCTTTATCTGTGGAACAGGGAGCAGGGGTTATGCTACCAAAGGGTGTTACTTTGGACAAGGCACAGAAAAAAGTAATTTATTATGACACACCACAGCAGGTTAGTGCGACAAAGAAAGTAATTGGAAAAATTACATATACTTATAATGGAAAAGAAGCGGGTGGTGCTGAGATTTACTATGAAAATGCGAAAAATCCGACTTTAAATGACAGTATAGACATGTCCGAATGGTTTGTGGATGCGGTAGAAAAAGCGAATGAGGCACCTTTCCCATGGAAAAAGGTTTTAACAATCGGTATTCTTGTAGTTGCCGCTCTTGCAATTACTATTTTGATTCTGTGGTGGATGAGAACCCATAAAGAACAGCGCACACGCCGGAATCGATACAAGAGAGAAAAGAAAAATCGAAATATCAATGAAAGAGGATACTATTATCACAAAAAATAGATAGCAAAATAATATTGTGGAGGCATCATGAGAAAGACAAAAATTATTTGCACACTTGGTCCGGCAACTGACAGGGATGGTATTTTGGAACAATGTATCGAAAGTGGTATGAATGTGGCACGCTTGAATTTTTCGCATGGCAGCCATGAAGAACAGCAAAAAAGAATTGACAAGCTGTATGAATTAAGAAAGAAATATCAAAAGCCAATTGCTGCTTTGTTAGATACCAAAGGTCCGGAAATCAGACTTGGTGATTTTAAAGATGGCAAAGTAAATTTGAAGCAGGGACAGAAGTTTTCTCTTGTAACAAATGAAGTGTTAGGAGATGAGACGAAGGCATATGTCACATACAAACAACTTCCGGAAGATGTTGAGCCGGGAACTCGCATTTTGATGGATGACGGGCTGGTGGAAATGATTGTTGAGGCGGTTGACGAAACACAGATTGACTGCGTGGTTGTCGGTGACTGTGAATTGAAAAACCACAAAGGTGTTAATGTGCCGGGACTTCATTTGAATATGCCGTACATGAGTGAAAAAGATAAAAGTGATATTATCTTTGGAATCAATAACCACGTAGATTTTATTGCGGCTTCTTTTGTGCGCACTGTGAAAGATATTGAAGATATCCGCGCTTTTCTGCATGAAAATGGGGGCGATGGAATTCATATCATTGCCAAAATTGAAAACCGTGAGGGCGTTGAAAATATTGATGGAATTATTGCAGCGTCGGATGGCATTATGGTTGCACGTGGTGATATGGGTGTGGAACTGCCGGAAGAAGAAGTTCCTATTTTGCAGAAAATGATTATCGGAAAAGTATACGAAGCAGGCAAGCAGGTAATTACGGCAACGCAGATGCTCGATTCGATGATGAAAAATCCAAGACCGACAAGAGCAGAAGTTGCCGATGTGGCAAATGCAATTTACGATGGCACAAGTGCCATTATGCTTTCAGGTGAAACTGCTGCTGGAAAATATCCGGTGGAATCGGTTCAGACGATGGTGCGGATTGCAAATCGCACGGAAGCGGATATTGATTATGAAAAACGTTTTTATCATCGTGGCCGCCATGAAAAACCGGATGTTACAGAGGCTGTTTGTCATGCAACCTGTACAACGGCATACGATTTGAATGCTTCAGCCATCGTTGCGGTGACAAAATCCGGAAGAACCGCACGAATGATTTCCAGGTACCGCCCGGCATGTCCGGTTCTCGGTGGAACGACGTCGAAGAGAGTCTGGCGTCAGATGGCAATGTCGTGGGGTGTATGTCCGATATTACTGGATGAGAAAACAGATGTATTTGCTTTGTTTGACCATGCGGTAGATAAAGGAAAATGCTCCGGACTTTTGAAATCAGGTGATTTGGCGGTGATTACATCAGGTGTTCCAATCGGAATATCCGGAACGACAAATATGCTTAAGGTTGTGAATGTAGAGTAAAACGAATCTTCTAAAAAAATATTTGATATGCTGGATTTATTTTATGCGAATAAGCATATGTGTGAAAAGATTCAGCACAAGATAAGTTTTAGGGGGTAAGTTTAATGCTGGATTCACGAAAGCGCGAAATTCGTATAAAAGCTGATTATTTTAGGACAAATTGTAAAATTGGCAGATATGGTATCATTAATCTGTTCAAAGAATGTGAAAGAATGGGATATAAATTAGTTAGGTATCCGCTGGGAGAAAATGCAGATCTTGGATTTATGATGAAAAAAGATAACGATATCGTTATCTTTACAAATAGCTGTAGCAGACTTTCTAGAGAAATATTTACACTTGCCCATGAAGTTGGACATGTGATTTTACATTTGAATGATGAAAACACATTTATTGATGATAGTGTAACAATAAATGGGAGAAGTACAGATGAAAAAGAACAGGAGGCAAACTATTTTGCCGCTTGTTTGTTAATGCCATCCGATGATGTTCATAGATTTATTGATTTGGAGATTCAAAATTTTCAGGAATGTGGATTATCGGCAATGGATATTGCCAGAATTATGTCTGAGTTTAATGTTAGTTTTGATATGGCATTAAATCGATTGGAAAGCCTAGGTGTGATTAATACAGACCAAAAGATGCGGCTTGATAATATTAAGACAGAGATGAAAGTTGGAAATTTACTTCGCGCGGTTGGTGGTAATAGCAAGCTGAATGAGCCTAGCGAAGTAATTGATATACCGTATGAGTATATTGATTATGTTATCTATAATTATAATCATAATGCAGTTCCAAAAGAAACATTGGAGCGCGTGCTCGCTTATTATAAACTTGTCATAGATGATGTAAGTGACAAAATTGTTGAGTTCTCTGATGACGATGATGATTTGATAGGAGGAATAGACGATTGAGAGCCTCTTTAGATACAAATGTTATTATCCATTTCTATAAGGCTGGTCTTGAGAATATTTTGTTTAATTTCTTTGATGAAGGGGTATTTATCTACGAGCAGATTCGCAATATTGAATTATATACAGATCAGAAGTTGAAGGATTTACAGATATATAAGATTTTTGAATATAATTTTTCGGAAAATAGAAACCTGTATGGTACTGGTGATTTGGGTGAAGTATATGCGATATCATTAGCGCAAACCCTCGGTGCATACTCATTGGTAACTGATGATACAAAGCAGGGTGGACCGTATATGTCATTATTACAATTTGAAGATAATGTAATGACATTTACTTTTGCTGATGTTTTGATATTACGCTATTTGGTTGGCGATGCTGATGAAAATCAAACAGTGAATGACTTTAACATGATTAATAACTCATCAAGTTTGAATTGGTCTTTTAAGAGTCAAGTGAGTAAGTTTATCAAAAGATTTCTCAAAGATCCATATAGAAATGAAGACAAAGAATGGATTTTAGACTTAACTGCGAAAAAAGGATTTAGTATTAAAGTAAAGTTGGAAGCATTAAGTAAGTTATTGTGATTGATGTAAAATGCTATTCCTAACAAAGAAGTCACAAAACATATTTGACAAAATACAAAAATAATCATATACTAACGATAAGTAAAAAATGTATTTACTTCTTGAAAGTGGGTGACAATATGTTATATGATTATTTAGTTAACAATTATGAAAAAGGCGAACCAATTTTTCTCATGGATATTGTTATTAAAGGAATGACAGAGGAAAATATAAGGTATCATTTAAAAAAAATGACAGATGAAGGGATAATTGACCGATTTGATTCAGGAATTTACTATATTCCTAGGATTAATATTTTTGGTGAAAAATCTACTATTTCTGCTGAGACAGTTGCGCTTCATAAATATGTTTATCGTAGGGGAAAGAGAGTTGGTTTTTATTCAGGCTACACTCTTGCAAACCGGCTTGGGTTATCAACTCAAGTACCAATTAAGGAGGAGATTACTAGTAATTACGCACCTGCACAGGTTAGAGAAGTTAGCATTAAAAATCAAAAATATTTGATTCGAAGACCTGCGGTTACAATTACGGAGGAAAATGCATATGTTCTTCAATTACTTGATTGTTTGAAGGATATTGATAAATCAGCAGAGGAAGATATGGAAAAATGTGGAAAGATTTTGACAAACTATGTTAATGAACACAGAATTACAAGAGAGCAGGTGGATAAGTTATTGGCATATTATCCATTGAAAATCTATAAAGCAATTTATGAAACAGGGGTGAAATATGTATCTGCATGAAGATAAAGAAACATTTAAAGAAATTATTGAACAAGTGTCAGATGATACAGGGCGTACTGCGATTGTGATAGAGAAAGATTATTATGTTACAATGATATTGCGATTGTTATCACAAAAACTTTCAAATGTAGTATTTAAGGGTGGAACTTCGTTATCAAAGGGCTTTAAGGCAATTAACCGTTTTTCTGAGGATATTGATATTACATTTGATGAACATATTGGAGAAGCACGTAGAAAGAAATTAAAACATGTTGTTTTAAAAGGTATTAGCGAGGAACTTTGTATGCCAATTTCTAATTGGAATGATACAGAGAGTGATAAAGATTATAATGCGTATTTATTTACATATCAATCGGTATGGAAAATTGAGGGTGATAGAATGTTGCCATCGGTGAAACTTGAGACGGCACTTGGTTCATATGCGTTTCCAACAAAAATTGTACCTATTAATAGTTATATCGGAGACTATTTTATAAAAAAAGAAAGAGCAGATTTTGCAAATCGGTTTATGTTGGATGTTTTTAATATGAAATTGCAGTCTATTGAACGTACTTATATTGATAAGATATTTGCTTTATGTGATTATTATGTTCAAGGAAAGTCAAAGCGATATTCTAGACATTTGTACGATATTTATAAATTAACGAATAAAATTGATGTGGCAAATGCGCTTTCAAATCTCTATAATGAAATTAAGGTACATCGTAAACAAATGAAGAATTGTCAATCTGCGCAGGATGGTGAGGATGTTTCAGGATTAATTAATGCATTTTGTGATGAGGATTTTTATAAGAATGATTATCAGGAAATAACAAATTATTTTTCAGACGATTATGTTGCATATGAAGATACAATAAAACAAATGAGAAAATTGGCAAAGATGATAAAAGAAGTCACTTGATAAATAAACTCCCCCTTCGTTGTCATAACAACGTATATTTTCCTATTATTATACTATATTAACTGGTATACTAATATCACAAATATACAGGAGGAAATAAAAATGGCAGGAATAAAAAATATGGATATGGCGAAGGTTTTAGTTTTAAAGGATGAAGTAGTTTACCAGCCAGGACAAGTAGTATCAAAGACATTAGCGCAGAATGAGCATTTGAGTGTAACTTTATTTGCATTTGATAAGGGCGAGGAAATCAGTACACATGAATCAGGCGGTGATGCCTTTGTTACTTGTCTTGATGGCGTTGGCAAAATCACAATTGATGGTGTTGATTATGAACTTCATGAAGGGGAGTCTATTGTTATGCCGGCAAAACACCCTCATGCAGTATTTGGAAAAGAGCAGTTTAAAATGTTGTTAGTTGTAGTTTTTTAATTAAGGAGATTTACCATGCCATTTCAGTACAAGGTATCAGAAGATAAAAAAGTCCGTGTCATTATTGACACGGATGCTGCCTGTGAGGCAGACGACCCATTTGCAATTGCCCACGCGTTGATGTGCCAGAAGTTTGACGTGAGGGCAATTTTTGCTGAGCAGTTTAATCGAGAGGGGAGTACGCGACAGAGTTACGAAGAAATTTTGATGGTTTTGCGTGCAATGAAAAAAGAAGTTCCCGTTTTTATGGGAGAGGAAACAAAAATTTCTGAGAAAAAACAGGGCGAGGAAGTTTCACCTGCGGCTGACTTTTTGATTGAAGAAGCAATGAGGGTGGATGAAAAACCATTGTTTGTGCTGTGCATTGGGGCAATTACCAATGTGGCGAGTGCGATGATGAAAAAGAAGGAAATTGCAAAACACATGACGATTGTGTGGATTGGTGGACAGGGGCATGCGTACAGCACGCCTGAAGTGCGTGAGTTCAATGCGGGAAATGATGTTGAGGCGATTAACTACGTGTTAAACAGTGGTGTGAATTTTTGGCAGATTCCAAATGATGTGTATGGAAAAATGAGAATTAGTCTTGCTGAGATTGAGAGACGGATTGCGCCATGCGGAGAAATTGGAAGACATTTATTTGAAAATATGGAAACATATAATCATTCGGAACATGCGGGATGGACAGCAGGGGAGAGCTGGACATTAGGTGATTCGCCGGCGGTTGGTGTGGTGCTTGATCCGGATTGTGGATTTTATCATGAAACTGAGGCGCCGATTGTACTTGATGACACGACCAATAAATTTGAAAAAGGAAGACCGAAAATTCGGGTGTATACATCGGTGGATTCGCGGTTTATTCTGGAAGATTTTATTGCGAAACTGGAAGTTTTATATGGAAAGGGTTTCGATACAAAATAGATACATAAAAGATGTATGATAGCAGGTGGTAAGGAGGATGTAAATGATAAAAACAACCAAATCTATAAAATAGACACATTTACATAAAATATCCGCCTATTACTTTTTTACGTGGCAGATTATAATTATTGTGTCGGGGGGTGAAAGAATGCTTCGAATGGAAATTGCGCTTATTATCATTTTAGGATTTATTGCGTATATGTATTATTCGGCAGAGAGAAAACATACGAAATTATACCGGACATTTTCTGTTTTGCTGCTGGTTGTAATCGTTCATCTTGTTTTTGATGCGGTAACGATTTATACGGTAAATCATTTGGAGCAGGTGCCAATCGCAGTAAACGATGCATTTCACCGGGTGTTTGTCGGAACGATGACAGGTGTCTTGTACTTGTTTTACCGGTACATTGCTGCTGTTGTGGAGGAAGAGACCAAGAAAAAAATGATTTTTGACTGGCCGGCGAAAATCTTTTTGATTGTGTTGGAAATCATTGCACTTGTTTTTCCGATTGCATACATACAAACGCCAAATGGAAATTATTCGGCAGGTGCTTATGTGATTGCCAGTTATGGCGGAGTCGCGATTTATCTGGCACTGTGTGCAGGAATTTTAATCTGGAACTGGAAACAGATTCATGTGAAGAAAAAGTTTGCGATTGGAGTAGCACTTTGGGTTGAATTTTTGGTGTGCGGCTTGCAGGGGGCATACCCAACGTGGCTAATCAGTGGAATGGGAATTACATTGATGACGTTGTCCTTTTATCTGACTTTGGAAAATCCGGATATTCTCAGGGCTGAATTGACGGAGCAGAAAATGTCGATGCTGTATTTGAAAAGTCAGGTAAATCCACATTTTCTTTATAACACACTCGACACAATACGAATTCAGGCGCAGCTTAACGGGGATAAAAAAGTGGCGGATTTGTTGATGCGGCTGGTCGATTTTTTCCGCATCAGCGTAAAAGTGGACAGACAGATGGTAGCACTGGATGATGAGCTGGAATTGTTAGAAGCTTATATGGATTTGATGTGTTACCGATATCCGAATCTTCATTGTGAATACGATATAGACCCGGATTTGGGAGGAAGTCTTGTTCCGAATTTTATTTTACAGCCACTTGTTGAAAATAGTTTGCTGCACGGCTTGAAAAACAAAGGGTACCGGGGGGAGGTTGTCATTACGGCAAAAAAAGAGGGGAATGCAATCGAAATCCTGATTCGCGACAGCGGAAGTGGATTTACGGATGGCAGGAAAGATATCATTGATGAGATGCTTCTTCACTACGATAAGAAGCAAGCAAAACTAGAGGGAAACAGCATTGGTATTTTAAATGTGCAAAAAAGAATCAAATTGCTGTGTGGTCCAAAGTATGGACTCAGTTATATGGAAAATGAAACCGGCGGAGTGACGGCACGATTACTGCTGCCGCATGAGGAGGACGCAAAATGAAAAAACTGCGAGTGCTGCTGGTCGATGACGAGATAATGATTCGGGAATGGTTTAAAAAGTTGTTTGACTGGGAAGCCCATGAGTGTGTCGTTGTCGGCGAGGCAGCGGATGGAATGGAAGCAATTACAAAAATTGATGAGGAGCAGCCTGATATTGTGATTATGGATATTAATATTCCGATTATTAACGGCCTGAAAGTGATTCAGTTAAGCCGGGTGAAATATCCGTCCATGGCTTTTGTGATTGTTTCCGGTTACGATGATTTTTCATATTGCAGGGAGGCTCTGCGGCTGCAGATTACGGACTATATTTTGAAGCCGGTCAATTACGAGGAATTTGGCTCTTGTATTGACCGGTTGAAAATTAGTCTCTATAATAACGAAGTAAAGGAAAAATCGGTTGTGAAAAAAGAACGTGTCATAACCGGAATTACAAAATATATGCAGGAACATCTTTCGGAAGACGTTAGTTTGCATATTCTTTCGGAAGAATTTCATTTAAATTCGCAGTACATCAGTCAGTTATTTAAAAACGAAATAGGAGTAAATTTTCTGACATACCTTACAAACATTCGGATGGAGCACGCAAAAAAACTGCTGCTTTCGACTTCACTTTCAATTGCGGAAGTTTCAGAGCAGTCCGGTTATGGTGATTACCGCGTGTTTACGAAAGTATTTAAGAAATCAGAGGGAATTACACCATCGCAGTACCGGCGTGACTTCCTTTCCCAATAATTATAAGGAGTGAAAGAAAATGTTAAGAATAGAGAATTTGACAAAAACGTATGGTGAAAAAAGGGCAGTAGATAATCTTTCCCTTCATATTGCGCCGGGTGAAATTTATGGTTTTATCGGTCACAATGGAGCGGGAAAAACGACAACACTGAAAGCGGTTGTCGGGATTCTTCAATTTGATAAAGGCGAAGTTTTCATTAAAGGAGAATCCGTCCGCAAAAATCCGCTTGCCTGCAAACAAAAAATTGCTTATATTCCGGATAATCCGGATTTGTATGAATTTATGACAGGAATCAAATTCTTAAATTTTATTGCGGATATTTTTGGTGTGCCGGAAGAAAAACGGCAGGAGAGAATCCGCAAGTATGCTGATTTGTTTGAGATGACAGAAAATCTTGCGCAGCCGATTGCTTCCTACTCACATGGTATGAAGCAAAAACTTGCGATTATATCTGCGTGGATTCATGAGCCAAAGTTAATTATAATGGATGAGCCGTTTGTCGGACTTGACCCGAAAGCAGCACACATTTTAAAACAGATGATGCGTGAGATATGTGATGAGGGAGGTGCTATCTTTTTCTCCACACACGTACTGGAAGTGGCAGAAAAATTGTGTGACAAAGTGGCGATTATCCGTAATGGACAATTGATTCAATCCGGTACCATGCAGGAAGTAAAGGGTGACGACAGCTTAGAAGAGGTATTTTTGGAATTGGAGGGAGAATGATGTTTCATATACTTTTGAAAAAACAGATGACAGAAATTTTCCGTGCCTATTTTTATGATGCCAAAAAGAACAAAAAACGATCGGTTTTTTCTACCGTTTTGTTCTTTGGGTTTTTCATTATTCTTATGGTTGGTATTGTGGGAGGAATGTTTGCTTATTTGGCAGATTCTTTATGCAAACCATTTGCCATGGTAAATATGAAATGGCTGTATTTTCTTATTATGGGAATGATTGCAATTGCACTTGGCACATTCGGAAGTGTGTTTAATACCTATTCCGGTTTGTATTTGTCAAAGGATAATGATTTATTGTTGTCCATGCCAATTCCTATCCGGAGTATCTTGACGATAAGGCTTGCCAGTGTGTATTTAATGGGGCTCATGTATTCGGCAATTGTGATGCTGCCGGCAGTTATTGTTTACTGGATTGAAGTTGAGGCAACACCTTTGACAATTGTTGGTCCGGTGCTGTTGATTTTGTTAATTTCTCTTTTGGTATTAATTTTATCCTGCGTGCTTGGCTGGTGCGTGGCAAAGATAAGCTTGAAGTTAAAGAATAAAAGTTTTATTACCGTGATTTTGTCACTATGTTTTTTTGCCCTGTATTATTTTGTTTATTTTAAGGCGCAGGATTTGATTCAAAATCTTCTTATAAATGCGGTTGTTTACGGAGAAAAAGTAAAGGGGAGTGCATATCCGGTTTATCTGTTTGGAAAAATCGGAGAAGGTGACCTTTTAGCAATGCTTCTCTACACGGCTGTCATTGCCGTGTTATGTGCACTGACATTTGTTGTTTTGTCGCGGAGTTTTATTAAGATTGCGACTTCGAGCGGCAGTGTGAAAAAGGTTGTTTACAAAGAGAAAAAAGAAAAGAGAAAAACGCCTTTTATGGCAATTTTGCAGAAGGAGTTTGGGCGGTTTTTATCGAGTCCGAATTATATGCTCAATTGCGGGCTTGGTGTGATTGCACTTCCAATTGTTGGTGTTGTCATGCTTTTTAAGGGAAATGACATTTTGGATTTCATGAATATGATTTTCGGAAGCGAAAGAGAGGGCATGCTGATTGTCCTTGTTGTGACTGCACTTAGTTTATTAGCGTCGATGAATGACATGGTTGTTCCGTCGGTATCGCTGGAAGGAAAAAATATTTGGATTGCACAGTCATTGCCGATGGATTTGTGGCAGATGCTTCGTGCCAAACTTAGCGTGCAGCTCTTGCTTACCATTGTGCCGCTTATTGTGTGCGAAATCTGTTTTGTATTTGTGATGCCAAGTCATGGGATAGAAACTATTCTTGGTTTGATAGTGCCGATTGTGTTTGCAATCTTCCTTACATTGTTTGGATTGTTTCTCGGATTGCAGATGCCAAATCTATCTTGGACAAATGAGCTGGCGCCGATTAAGCAGAGTCTTAGTGTTGTGATTTCGATGTTTGGTGGATGGGTTGTTTCCATAGTGCTGTCGGTGCTTTATTACACGACGGCGTATCCAATGGGAGTTTCTTTGTATTTTGCGGTGATTTTGGTTGCATTTGCGATAGCAAGTGTGGTACTTTGTATATGGTTGAAAAAGAAGGGAACAATTATTTTTGCCAATTTATCAGCGTAAAGTCAGAAAGGGAAGCATTATGAGCAATGGATTTGTTATGATAACGGGAGCAAGTTCCGGGATAGGAAAAGCGTTTGCTGCGCAGTTCGCAAAAAAAGGTTATGATTTGATTCTGGTGGCGAGACGGAAAGAGCGATTGCAGGAACTCGCAGAGGAATGGACGAAAAAAGGACGCAAATGCTTTGTTCTGACGGCTGACCTTGCGAAGAAAAAGGAATGCCGCAAGATAATGGAAGAAGTACGAAAATTACCGGTAAAGGTATTTATTAATAATGCAGGTTTTGGCGACTGCGGCAGTTTTTTAGAGACGGATTTAAGTAAAGAAATGGAAATGATTCACGTCAATATTCGTGCGATGCATTTTCTTATGAAGCAGATGGTCTGCCAGATGGAAAAACAGGGAGAGGGCTCGATTCTAAATGTTGCATCTTCTGCAGGACTCCTCCCAGCCGGCCCCTATATGGCGACCTATTATGCAACAAAATCGTATGTCACAAGTCTTACGCGTGCCGTGGCACTTGAATTAAAGGAAAAGAAAAGTAATGTGTATGTGGGTGCACTCTGTCCGGGACCGGTTGACACCGAATTTAATAAAGTGGCAAATGTAGAATTTGCGATACCGTCCATCACACCAACATACTGCGCTTCTTATGCAATTCGTAAAATGGAAAAACGAAAAATTGTAATTGTCCCGAAAAATAAAATGAAAGTGCTTGCCTTTATCAGTAGAGTTCTGCCGCAGAGCCTGGTCATCCGCATGACCGCACGGCAGCAGAAGAAGAAGCGGAGCTGGTAGGTTTTGGGGTTTATCAAAAAAAGTTTGCGTTTTGTGAGCGCTCTCGCTAAACAAACGCGTAGGGGTATCGGTATGCAAAATACGCAATGCCAGATACCCACGTGTTTGTACTCACAAAACGCAACTCTTTTTTTTTGATAAGTTACGGCCTCTTCCCAAAAGGTTACCGATAACTAAGTTGCAGAAATTAGTCGTTTGAAATGTTTTTTTTGGGTGGGGGAGGTAATGTCATACATTTGTCAAGGATTCGATACTAATCTTTTTAGGATTCCAGTAAATCATCAAGAAAAGATTTGTATTTCGTGAGTACAAACACGTGGGTATCCGGCATTGCGTATTTTGCATGCCGATACCCTTACGCGTTTGTTTAGCGGGAGCGCTTACGAAATGCAAACTTTTCTTGATAATTTACGGAACCCTAAAAAAACACCATCGAACCCTTCACAAATACTCACTTTACAAAACCCTCAATTTGTGCTATTCTGTCTCGTATGAGCGGTATTCATAGGAAACTGCATCAGGTGATAATGTGTTGTCACGGACTACGGAGGTGATGACATGAAGATAGGAATTATAGGTGCCGGAAAGGTTGGCTGTTCGATTGGAAAATATCTGACAGAGCATGGTTTTTCGGTTGCCGGGTACTGTAGTAAATCAAAAAAAAGCGTGGAAGAGGCCGCGACTTTTACAAATACAAAAGCATATGATTCTCTGGCTGAACTAGTGGCAGAGAGCACGATTCTTTTTCTTACCACGCCGGATGGTGCGTTGAAAAGTGTGTGGAACGAACTGAAAAAAGAATCAATACAAAATAAAATAGTATGCCATTTTAGTGGCTCATTATCATCCGATTTATTTTCAAATCGAGAGGAATACGGAGTATCTGCCGCATCCTTTCATCCTATGTATGCGTTCAGCAGCAAATTCACATCGTATGAACAATTGAATCATGTAATATTTACCGCCGAAGGGGATTCTCATGCCCTATCCGTTGTCGGAGACATTTTCCGGAAAGCGGGAAATAAAGTATGCGTCATGGAATCGGCGAAGAAAACAAGGTACCATGCATCGGCATCGATGATAAGCAATTTGATGATTGGCTTGTATGAGATGTCCATTCAGATGCTTATGGACTGTGGATTTTCGAGGGAAGATGCGGTGGAATTGACAACGCCGCTTGTGCAAAATAACATCAAAGCACTGCTTCATTCATCGCCGGAAGAAGCCTTAACCGGGCCGATTGAGAGAGGCGATACCGAAACGGTGAAAAAGCATTTATCCGTGTTGACTGAGGCAGAAAAAGAAGTTTATCTAAGACTTGGTGAAATGGTGTTAGAGATTGCCGGACGGAAAAATCCCGAGAGAGATTATCAAACGATGGTTCAGTTATTAAATGATATATGCAGGAATAGGAGGACACAATAAATGAAAAACACAGTAGTAACGATTCAGCAGATGAAGGAAAAAGGGGAAAAAATTTCAATGCTGACCGCATATGATTATTCGACAGCAAAACTGGAAGACGAAGCCGGAGTAAATACAATTTTGGTTGGTGATTCCTTAGGAAATGTAATTCTTGGTTATGAGGATACGATTTCAGTGACGATGGAAGATATGATTCACCATGGAGCAGCTGTAGCAAGAGGTGCAAAAAACGCACTTGTTGTTGTGGACATGCCGTTTATGTCGTATCAGACATCCGTTTATGATGCGGTTGTCAATGCCGGACGTTTGATGAAAGAGGGACGTGCCGGTGCCGTGAAACTGGAAGGCGGAAAAGAAGTCTGTCCGCAGATTCAGGCAATTGTGGGTGCCGGAATTCCGGTCTGTGCACATCTTGGACTGACACCACAGTCGATTAACGCTTTTGGTGGATTTAAAGTTCAGGGTAAAACGGAAAAGGCAGCAAAGAAATTAATTGCGGATGCAATTGCTGTTCAGGAGGCCGGTGCATTTGCAGTTGTACTTGAGGGAATTCCAAGTAAACTTGCTAATCTTGTGACCGAGAAGTTAGATATTCCAACAATTGGAATCGGTGCCGGAAATGGATGTGACGGTCAGGTACTTGTTTACCAGGATATGCTTGGTATGTTCTCTGACTTTACACCAAAATTTGTAAAACGTTATGCAAACATTGGAGAAGTGATGAAAGAAGCGTTCCAGAAATATATGGAAGAAATCCAGAGCGGCGCTTTCCCATCCAGTGAGCATGAATACAAAATAGATGATGACATTATTGAGAAGTTGTACTAGGAGGAAGAAAAAATGCAGATTGTATCAACCGTAGAAGAGGTAAGAAAACAGGTAAAGAAATGGAGAGAAGAAGGACTTTCCGTTGGTCTTGTTCCGACAATGGGTTATCTTCATGAAGGACATAAAAGTTTGATTGACAAGGCAGTTGAGCAGAATGACCGTGTCGTTGTCAGTGTTTTTGTAAATCCGATTCAGTTTGGACCAAATGAAGATTTGGCAACTTATCCGAGAGATTTGGAAAGAGATGCGGCGCTTTGTGAAAATGCCGGTGCAAATCTTATTTTCCATCCGGAACCGGAAAATATGTATGAAAGCGATTTTTGCAGTTTCATTGACATGGATGGACTTACGAAGGGATTGTGCGGTAAAACAAGACCGACACATTTCCGTGGTGTCTGCACAGTAGTTGGAAAATTATTTAACATTGTAGAGCCGGACCGCGCTTACTTTGGACAGAAGGATGCACAGCAGTTAGCAGTCATCCGCCGTATGGTAAGAGATTTGAATTTTAATCTCGAAGTCATTGGCTGCCCGATTATCCGTGAAGATGACGGTCTTGCAAAAAGTTCGAGAAACACTTATCTCTCAAAGGAGGAGAGAAAAGCCGCTGTTATTCTTCATAAAGGATTACTTCGTGGTGAGGAATTAGTGAAAGCCGGCGAAAAAAGTGCTGCCACCGTGAAACAGGCAATTACGGAAATCATTGAGTCGGAGCCACTTGCCAAAATTGATTATGTGGAAATTGTAAACTTTGATAATATTGAAACAATAGAAACGATTGACGGTTCCATTTTGGCTGCCGTAGCCGTTTATATTGGAAAAACAAGACTTATTGATAACTTTATTTACGAATCATAAGATTGGAGGATAAGCGTCATGACAATTCAGATGTTAAAAGGGAAAATACACCGTGCCAAAGTGGTTCAGGCAGAATTAAATTATGTTGGCAGTATTACGGTTGACCCGGTTTTAATGGAGGCGGCCGGCATTTACGAATATGAAAAAGTGCAGATTGTCGATGTAGAAAATGGAAGCCGTTTTGAGACTTACACGATTGCCGGGGAGCCGGGAAGTGGTATGATTTGCTTAAATGGGGCAGCTGCTAGAATGGTTCAGGTAGAAGACCACATTATTATTATGAGTTATTGCGATTTGACGCCTGAGGAAGCATTCGGCCATAAGCCAAAAGTCGTTTTCGTAGATGACAAAAACCAGATTAAACGTGTATCTTCTTATGAAAAACATGGTCAGTTGTCTGACTAAGAAGGGGGATTTTATGTTACAGGGAAAAACTATTGTGCTTGGTGTGACAGGCAGTATTGCCGCATACAAAATCGCAAATCTGACGAGTATGCTGACAAAACTTCACGCCGACGTACATGTTTTGATGACACAAAATGCAACCAATTTTATCAATCCGATTACGTTTGAGACACTGACGAATCACAAATGCTTAGTCGATACGTTTGATAGAAACTTTAACTATAATATTGAGCATGTTTCGCTTGGCAACAAAGCGGATTTGGTTTTAGTTGCGCCGGCAAGTGCGAATATTATTGCGAAAATGGCAAATGGAATTGCAGATGATATGCTCAGTACAACGCTTCTTGCGTGCCGTTGTAAAAAATTGGTGGCACCGGCGATGAACACCAATATGTATGAGAATCCGATTACGCAGGCAAATCTTCAAAAATTGAGAGATTTCGGAATGGAGGTTATTGAACCGGCAACCGGACTTCTTGCGTGCAAAGCAGTCGGAAAGGGGAAAATGCCTTCAGAGGAAGTGCTGCTTTCTCATATTTTACAGGAAATCCAGTATGAACATGATATGGAAGGAAAACGGGTTTTAATTACAGCCGGACCGACGAGAGAGGCGATTGACCCGGTGCGTTATCTGACGAATCATTCGACCGGAAAGATGGGATATGCACTTGCTAAAACGGCAGCAAGACGCGGAGCCAAGGTTACACTGGTGAGCGGTCCGTGTGAACTGCCGGCGCCGCTTCATGTGGATGTTGTGCCGGTTGAGAGCGCAGCGGATATGTTTGAGGCAGTGAAAACACGTGCCAAAGAGCAGGATATTATCATCAAGGCAGCAGCTGTTGCCGATTATACGCCGATTACGGTAAATACAGAAAAGACGAAAAAGAAAGAGGGCGAAGCGTCGATTGCGCTGAAGCGGACAACGGATATTTTATCATGGCTCGGTGAACATAAAGAAAAAGGGCAGTTTTTGTGTGGCTTTTCCATGGAAACCGAAAATATGTTAGAAAACTCGAAAAAGAAATTAGAGAAGAAACACGCCGATATGATTGTGGCGAACAATCTGAAAGTTGCCGGTGCCGGATTTGGAACGGATACAAATGTCGTTACTTTGATTACGAAAGAGGGGGCAAAAGAGCTTCCAATCCAGACAAAGGATGAGGTTTCTTGCGAGATTTTGAATGAAATTATGAATAAAATGGCTTAAAACTGCATAAGATAGTAAGGACGGTATGTGATGACGAGGATACCATAAATTGACAACCACAATAAGATGTGGTATACTCATATGCGTATGCTATATATCGTGTTTTAAGAACGGAGGGATATCTTATGGTAAGAGCCAGTGTTGGCAGTGTCCGGCGTGCCGTAGCAGAGCATGTAGGAAGTAAAGTAAAGGTTCGGAGTAATCTGGGAAGACACAAATATGATGTAACCGAAGGTGTGATTACGGAAACATATCCCTGCATCTTTCTTGTGCAGGTGAAAAACGCGGAAGAGAATAGCTACCAAACGGTATCATACAGTTACACGGATGTCATTACAAAGGACGTACAATTAACTCTGTGCTAGTAGAGGGAGAACTAATAAATGGAGAAATCCGGTTTATTAGTTCTTTTTTTGTTTCGCAGGAATATATATTGTAAGAGACAACTACGAAACAAGGAGGCCAAACGATTGAACCTGATTACAAAGCGAGTTCATATGAACCGGTGTAACGGCAGGGAAGTTAAGCAGCTTACACTTGACCGCGATTTCAATGTGCCGGATGCCAGACCGGATGCGTTACAGATAATGAAAGAACAGGGAGAGGTACAGATAGAGGAAGTTCATATGATGGAGGGAAAGGCAAGTGTAAAAGGACTTTTGCATTTCCAGATTTTATATGCATCGGATGGGGATATTCCGGTGAGTGAGATGACAGGGACAATTCCTTTTGAGGAAACTATTCCCCTGCCACAGGCAAAGGCCGAGGATGAAATTTCGGTGCAGGCGGAGATTGGCGACTTAAAAAGTGAGTTAATTAATTCCAGAAAATTAGGAATGAAAGCAATTGTTGTACTTAATGTGACGGCAGGAAGCGTTTGCGATGGTGAGGGAGCCATTGACATTGAAGGTGGAGAAGATATTTATACCAAAAAAAGAACGGCAGAAGTTTCCTATCTGGTTTTTAGTAAAAAAGATACGCTGCGGGTACGGGATGAGTGGAAAATTCCCGGAACGAAAGACGCAATGCAGCGGATTTTGTACTCGGATGTTTGCATTGGGGAACTAAACACAAGGATGGAAGAAGAAAAACTTCTTGTCGAAGGGCAGGCAAATGTTTTCGTTATTTATCTGGGCGAGGGAGAAAATCCTTCCATTAATTATTTTGAAAACACACTGCCGATTGAGGGGCATATTGACTGCCACGGCTGCAATGCGGACATGGTCGAACAGGTGACAGCCTCCATTCACAGCAGAGATTTAGGTGTGAAAGAAGATGAAGATGGCGAATTCCGTGTGTTGGAAGTCGAAGTTGTATTTGCATTTGATATGAAAGTGTACGGTCAGGAAAAAATTGACCTTCTCACGGATTTTTATTCGCTAAAAGAAAAGTGCAAACCGGTTTATGAGCCATCCTATTTTGAAAACCTGAAAATTCATAATAAAAGCAAATGCCGATTTACCGGTATGGTAACGGCGGGTGAATTTGCGCCGCTGCAAATTTGGAATGTAAGCGGTTCTCTGTTTATTGACCATAAAGAACAGAAAGAAGAAGGGTTATTGGTAAGAGGGGCACTTTTGGTAAGTGTGTTATACCAGACCGGGGATGAAAGGGTTCCGCTCGCGACGGCAAAGGGTACGATTCCATTTGAGCAGTTGTTAGAGGCAAACGGTCTTACGAACAACAGCCATATCAATCTCCATGGTATGTTAGAGCAGGTAAGTGCTTCTCTCATCGGAGAAAAAGAGATTGAAATTAAGGCAGTTGCCGCGCTGGATTTACTTGTATTTGACCGGATGGAAGAACCAATTGTTTCCGGATATGAAAGTGAGGAAGTGGACTGGGATGCCTTCCGCAGTGCGCCCGGTATGGTCGGCTACGTGGTACAGGAAAAAGAAACTCTCTGGGATATTGCGAAAAAGTTTTTTACAACCGTCGAGGCAATTATGGAAGTTAACCAAAAAGAAACCGAACAGGTACAAACAGGCGATATGATTTTAATTCTAAAAGAAGTATCTTAAAAGAAAGAAGCACCCATCAGCTCGTATTGTCCGGTATGCTCTGCATCCGGCGGACGAATTGGTGAGTGCTTCTTATCATAAGATATCAAAGATATCGGGTTTTTATGCATCTGTTTCGGAAGTTGTGCCATCGCGCCATGCTTCCATTTTTTTAACGGCAGCATCAATTGTCTTCTGACAAATGTCAGGGAGTTTATCACCCCATGCTTCGGTTGCTTCATCAAATCCCTTTTTGATGGCGGCAATCAAAGTATCTGCCTTGGATGTATCTCCACCGCTCAATGCCTGAGCCATGGAAACGAGACGATCACTCGTCTGTTCAACACCCCAGTAACCATCATCAGCAATGTCTTTCTGTGCCTGTTCAATGGTAGCAGGGTCTGCCTGAATGTCTTTGAACAAATCAGCAAGTTTGGTATACTTTCCTGCCTGTTTGCCAAGAAGTTTTGTTACCAGATTCTGAAGTTGTTCATTTTTTGTTGACAATTCTTTTTTCATGGTGGCAACAACAGAAGAATAATCTTTTATCTTGTTTGATTTGTCATCTGTTTTGCTTGAAGTTTCATATACAACACCAATGTCTTTTGCATCCGCAGTGTTTGTTGTCTGGGAAACTTTTGTTTTTGCTGTTGTCTGTGGCGTCGTATAAGAACTGTTTGCACTTGTAATTCCATTTACACTCATAAGGTTCCATCCTTTCTGTGCCTGTGGCACGCTGCATTCTATGTTCTCTACTTTACATATCGGCAGATTACAGAGAATAGTTTAGTGTATTCTAAAAATTATCGGTACAAATCCGTCACAAAGACAAAACACCGGTAAGGGAGTTCACGGCATTTCTCCTTGGCAGCCATTGCTTTGTCTTTATCATCAAAAATACCGAATACCGTTGGTCCGCTTCCGCTCATTAAGGAACCGAGTGCACCATTTTGCAGCATACATTCTTTGATGGCGGCAATCTGTGGATAGGCGGGAATCGTTACGGACTCCAAAACATTTCCAATCTGGTTACTGAGTGAAAGAAGGTCGCGCTTTTTCATCGAAGCTAACATGCCATCAATATCCGGATGATTTGTGTGCTCATCGAGTACAAGATTGGTATACACCCATTTTGTGGAAACGTGGATGTTTGGTTTGGCAATTAAAATGTAGCAGGAAGGCATCGCCGGAATGGTTGATAGTTTTTCACCGATTCCTTCGGAAAGAGCGGTTCCTTTTAAAATGCAGTAAGGAATATCTGCGCCCAATTTCACACCACGCTTCATCAGGTGTCGTTTGCTAAGTCCCAGTCCATATAAGTCATTGATGGCAAGCATACACGATGCGGCATCGGTACTTCCCCCTGCCATACCGGCGGCAACCGGAATCCGCTTGTCAAGTTTGATATCAAGTCCGCCCTCCAAATGGAATTCATCCATCAGACGTTTGGCGCTTTGATAGACAAGATTATCTTCATTTACCGGAAGATAGGAAAGGTTTGTTGTCAATTTAATCCCCGGCTCTTTCGTCTTTGTGAGTGTCAGCCGGTCAAACAGGCGGATGCTCTGCATAATCATTTTTACTTCGTGGTAGCCATCTTCGCGGCGTCTAATGACATCCAGCCCAATATTAATTTTTGCCGGTGCATTTATCCAAATCGAATCCATTTCATTTCTCCCTTCTGCTTTTGTAAAGAGTGTACCATAAATTCATTTTCCTGCAAAGTGTATAAATAGAAAAGATTCGTCAATGCTATGATTAGACAATATGAAATCAGGAGGAAATAAAAATGACAGGAAAGAAAAAGTGGATTGCGATTGCGGGATTGTTTGTGGTGACGTTTGTTCTCATGTTTTTTTATGCAAGACAGATGAGACAAAACCGAATGCAGAAAGATATTGCGAAGGAAATTCTGCGGCTTCACGTGGTTGCCAACAGCGACAGCAAAAAAGACCAGGCATTGAAAATGGAAGTAAAAGAGGCGGTTGTTACATATCTGCGCGGTGTAATGCAGGATGCAGAAAGTGTGGATGAGGCGCGTATACAAATTCAGAAAAGACTTCCGGAGATTGAAGCGGTTGCGAAGGAGAAAATGCAGCAAAAGGGCTATTCTTATGATGCGGATGCCACACTCTCGTCCTGCTACTTTCCGGTGAAAACATATGGCGATATGATTTTTCCGGCGGGCGAGTATGAGGCACTGAAGGTAAACTTGGGAAAAAGTGCGGGAAAAAACTGGTGGTGTGTGATGTATCCGACGCTGTGTTTTGTGGACTCCACATACCAGATTGTGCCGGGAGAATCCAAGGAAAAATTAAAGAAATGTTTGACGGAAGAGGAGTACAATTCACTGCTTGATGGGGAAAATGGTATCGAAACTTCTTCTTTGTTCATAGAATGGATTAGGAATATTCTTTTTTCTTGAAAAAAAAGGGGTTCCGTGATAAAGTATAGGAGGTGTCATATACTTTTATTAGGTATATGAAAAAGTTACCGGCAGGGTGAAATACCCGGAAAGGGGTCCTATGAAAAAGAGGGTAGCAGTGGTTTTTGGTGGACAGTCATCGGAGCATGATGTGTCCTGTGTTTCCGCAGCAAATGTAATTGACGGACTGCGGGAAGATAAATATGATATTTACCGAATTGGTATTACGAAAGAGGGCAAATGGCTTTTTGTGGAAGATACCGATTCGATTCGAGATGGTTCATGGGTAGAGGGTACGGTGACAGCAGTGATTTCACCGGATCATGGCAAGAAAGGAATCTGGAAAGTAACGGGAAATGATGTGGAAGTGATTCCGATTGATGTGGCTTTTCCGGTTCTGCATGGTAAGTTTGGAGAAGATGGAACGATTCAGGGTCTTTTTGAACTGGCGGGAATTCCGTATGTGGGATGTGATGTTTTAGCATCCGCTGCAAGTATGGATAAGATTTCAACAAAGATTTTTGCTGACCGCATCGGTGTCCGTCAGGCAGCTTATGTGGCAGATATTGCAAGAGATTTGAGTGAAAAAGAAGAGACAATTGCAAAGGTAGAAGAAAAACTGGGATATCCGGTTTTTGTAAAGCCATCCAATGCCGGTTCTTCACAGGGGGTCAGCAAGGCACATAACAGAGAAGAGTTAGAAAAAGCGCTGGCACTTGCGAAAAAACATGACCATCGTGTATTGATTGAGGAAACGATTATCGGACGAGAAGTGGAGTGTGCCATTTTAGGCGGACAAAATCCAAAAGCTTCGCCGGTTGGTGAAATTTTGGCGGCAGCAGAGTTTTATGATTTTGATGCCAAGTACAACAATGCGGAATCGAAGACGGTAATTGACCCGGATCTGCCGGATGAAGTAAAGGAGAAAATCCGGACAAATGCAGTAGCGGTATTTCGCGCCGTGGGCGGTTTTGGATTATCGCGTGTTGACTTCTTTGTGGAGCAGGGAACGAACGAAGTGATTTTCAATGAAATTAATACACTTCCGGGATTTACCAACATCAGTATGTATCCGATGCTTTGGAAGGCAGCAGGGTTTGAGAAAGAAGAATTGTTAGATCAGATTATTGCACTTGCATTTGAAAGATAAGGAGTCAGAACATGACAAAAGAGGTTAAACTTAGAATCTGCGGCATGCATATGCACGGCGAAGACGGCGACCGCGATGATGTGGAAGTGATTTCTGTTGGGCAGATGTGTGAGAGAGATGGATTTGCATGGATTACCTATGAGGAAGTTGTGGAAGAGGAAGAAAATGGACTTGTCTCCGTTGTGAAAAATCTGGTGAAATACAAAGACGACCAGTTAGAGATTATCAAGCATGGTCCGGCGGAAAGCCATATGGTGTTTGTGCCAAATGAGACGACGTATTCATATTATTCGACGCCGGTTGGGGAACTGGAGATTGCGCTTAGCACGAAATCGCTCCAGAAGATACTCACCGAGCGGGGATTTCATTTGAAGTTAGATTATGATTTGGAACTGAACCAGACATTTTTGTCTAACTGCAATGTAGATATTTTCATTGAAGAATAAAGGAGGAGTTGTGTGAGTAAATTACATTTTACGAAAATGCACGGAACCGGCAATGACTATGTTTATGTAAATTTATTTACAGAACAGGTAGATGATGCATCCAAACTGGCGGTTTTTGTGAGTGACAGACATTTTGGAATTGGCTCCGATGGCTTGATTCTGATTGCACCGTCTAAAACAGCGGACTGTCGTATGATTATGTATAATGCAGACGGCTCGGAAGGTGCAATGTGTGGAAACGGGATTCGCTGTGTTGCAAAGTATGCGTATGAGCATGGAATAGTTCATTCGGATGAAATCACGATTGAAACGAAGAGTGGCATAAAAGCGTTGAAACTTACTGTGGAAAACGGATTGGTTACTTACATAACGGTTAATATGGGACAGGCGGTATTGGAACCTGCAAAAATTCCAGTATCCGCAGAAGGCGACACATTTGTTGCTAAAAAACTTGTGGTTGACGGAAAAGAGTATGAAGCCACTTGTGTTTCAATGGGAAATCCACACTGTGTGATTTTTACAGAGGGAATTGATGATTTAGATTTGGAGAAAATTGGTCCGTCCTTTGAAAATCACAAGCTATTTCCGGATCGGATTAACACAGAGTTTGTTGAGGTAATTGATGACCACACGATAAAGATGCGGGTGTGGGAACGCGGCTCCGGGGAGACGATTTCCTGCGGAACAGGCACATGTGCATCCGTTGTAGCGGCTGTTTTAAATGGCTTTTGTAAACGGGGAGAAGAAGTCGAGGTACAGATTCGCGGGGGTAAACTATATGACACGTATTTAGCCAATGGCGAGGTACAGATGAAAGGACCGGCAACGACGGTTTTTGATGGAGAGATTGACGTATGAGATATATCAGTATTGACAGTGCACAGCCCGGAATGATTGTTGGAAAATCCATTTACAATGAACAGGGCAGCATCTTAGTGAATTACCGGGTCAAATTGACCGAACGGTTAATTTCAAGAATGCGTGATATAGGCTTGGCGGGGTTGTATATTGAAGATGAGATGTCATCAGATATTACAGTAGAAGATTTGATTAGTGATGAATTGGGGGTAAAGGCGACTAAGGCGTTGACAAAACTTGATATTGATGCCGCACTTAAGGTGGCAAGTGACATCACGGAAGAGTTAAGTTTAAATGGTGATATTAATGTCAACTTAATCAGTATGCGGACAAACTCAGATTATACTTACAAACATTCGGTAAATGTAGCGGTATTGTCGGTGCTCACAGGTATCGGTATCGGATTGAAAAAGTCGATTCTGAAGGAGCTTTCGGCAGCAGGACTTTTGCATGATATCGGAAAACTTAATTTGCCGCTTGATTTATTGGAAAAGGCAGGTCCGCTTTCTGAGGAAGAGTATGAAACGATGAAAACGCACTCGGAGCTTGGCTATGAAAGACTCAAAGAGAACATTAACATCAGTTCCAAAACGAAAATGGGTGTTTACATGCACCATGAAAATGTAAATGGCTCCGGTTATCCATTGGGGCTGCGCGGCGACCAGATTTATATGTTTGCAAAAATCATTCACATTGCGGATGTTTATGATGCGATTACAAGTGAGCGTCCGTATAAAAAAGCGCAGTCGCCAAAAGAAGCCATCGAATTTTTGATGAACAATGCCGGAAAAATGTTCCAGCCGGAATATGTAAAGGCATTCATTACTTACATACCGGTTTATCCAAAGGGACGTAACGTGATATTGTCGGATGGTAACGTTGCGGTCGTGGTAGAGAATCGCCAGTACCATACGCTCTACCCAGTTGTGCGCCGGTTATCCGATGGTGAAACGATTGATTTGGCAGAACAAAATGAGAATCTTAGTGAGCCACTTTCGATTTTGGATTTTGAGAGGTAATAAAAAAAGACCCGCTTTGAACCCGGGTCTTTTTTTATTCGAGAAGGGGGAAGGGAGGGGTCTTGAAAAGGGAGATACGAAAAGTAACGTTCCTAATCTGCAAGCTTCTCTTTCCCTTATCCGCAAGCAGAAACATAGAAAAACAGCAAGCTATATTTGCGAAGCAAATATCCCGCTTGCTGTTTTTTCTATCTTTCTGCGATATTTATCTTCCTGCCTTTTTCAATGCCTTCAATTTACTTCTTTGCCAGAATCCGAGTTTTTCTTCCGGATTGTCAAGCACGTTACGTCCTTTGACGCCCATAATGTAAATTCCGCTGATGACAACTTTTAATTCTTTCTTTACCGGGAGAACCGGGAAGATTTTTTCGTCGCACATCAAAGACATTACTTTTGGTCCGATTTTAGCTTTGACAATCGGTACTTTTGAGCCACGGAGATATTTCGGTGTGTTTTCCAAAACCATCTTTGGAAGACCGGAATCTTTTAATTTCATCCGTTTTTTGTCAATGACAAGAATGGTTGCTGTCTGGGATGCGGCCTGCATCTGTGCCTGCGATTCGTCCTGCTTCTTCTGCATTTTTTTGCCTAAGAAGTAAAGAACGACCATGACAACAACTAATACAATGGCAACAATTGCTAAAATAGTTAAAAAAACATGCATGGTTTGCGATTCCTCCACTTCATAAAAATTTCAAACTGGAACTATTCTATCATGGAATGGGAAAAAAAGAAAGGTTTAGCTGATTTTTTTTCGATTTTCCTCATACATTTCCTCAATAATTCCACGCACGTAAACGCCGAGGTGTTTTTTTGTTTCCTTATCCAGCTCTTCCGGATAAATTGGTTTTCCATATTCAATCAGGATTTTTCCCTTTTTAATCCAAGGCAGATTATTTTCAAAAATATTTTCGGTGTTGCATAAGCAGACCGGGATAATCGGACATTTTCCCTTGGTGGCAATCTTCATACTGCCTTCTTTAAATTCAAGCAGTGTATCGGTTGCATTTCGGGTTCCCTCTGGTGCAATGTAAATGGAATAGCCGTTTTTTACGAGTGTGATGGCAGATAAAATAATCTGCAGATTCTGTTTTACATCACCACGGTCCATAAACAGACAATTTAAAAAATACATCCACTGTGCGACACAAGGCATTTTCTTAATTTCCATTTTCGAAATAAAAGCGGTCTGATTCGGAACCGTTGCGTAAGCTAAAATGATGTCATAAAAGCTGCGGTGGTTGGCGGCATACATTACCGGTGTGTCTTTCGGAATATTTTCTACGCCAATAATGGTCTTTTTGCAGCCCGAAACAAACATTACAAGATTAAACGCTCCCTTAACAATGACTTGTGCGATGTGGGCTGCCGCACGTGGGCTGATAAGCCGCACAATTGCTTCAATCAGGTACATTGGAAGGCTTAAAATCGTAATAATAACATATAAAATTAAAATAATAATGGTTCTCATACAAGTACCCCTTTTCTATTGATTTGGTGCTGGAGACGACGGTGAGGTTTCATATTCATCGGGATTCTCCACATCGACTTTCGGTGTGTTTTCATCCGCTTTTTGGTTGACACCATATAATTCCTCAAGTGTCAGCTTATTCTTTTTTAAGTAACTGGCATAGCTGACGCCGACATAGCGAATGTGCCATGGTTCGTAAGAATAGCCGGTAAGTTTTGTTTTTCCTTTCGGATAGCGGATAATATAGCCGTATTTGTGAGCATTTTTGGCGAGCCATCTGCCCTCTTTGGTAGAGCCAAAACGCTCGGTCAATAAGCAGTCTACCGAATTGGCGGAAACATCAATTGTAAGACCTGTCTGATGTTCGCTGCTGCCGGGTTTTGCGGATAAAGAATCCGTCGCTTTTTTTCCATGCAGTGCAACGTTTCTTGAGTAAATGGATTTCTGGCGTTCATACGAACGGTAGCCCGAAACACCATATAAAATAATGCCCTTTTTCTCGGCGGCACGAAACATTTTTGACAGTGCTTTGGATGCAACACGCCGCATTTTTCGTTTGTCGTCGTGTGAGTTCGAACTGAATCGAACGGAAATCTCGACCAAATCTTTTGGTACATAGGTCGATGGCAGCAGATAGTCGCGGCTTACAAGTGCCGTGTAACTGCCGGGTACTACATCTAAGGGAACCGTAACATTGTTTGTTGTAATGCTCTCAAGGTTTGAGGGAAGTAAAGGTGGCTCAGTCGGTTCCGGTTTTGTCGCAGATGGTGTTGTCACACGGGGCGTGGAAATGGAATCGGACGTTGTTTGTAAGTGCGTCTGTCTCCAGTAATAAATTCCTGCCACGGTGACAAAGAATACTGCGAAAATCAAAAGTATTCGCTTCATAAGTGTCTCTATCCTCAAATAACTGAATATTATCGTGTAAGCACGAAATTTTTATCCTAATATTACAATTATACCCTTATAAAGCGTAAAAATCAATGCCTCAAGGCATTTTTAGAACAGTGAATGGTTCATTTTTTTTAGTGCTCCATATAAAAGCATACCAAGTAAATAACAGGAAATAATTTCTCCTGCGCCAACGGTTGCTATCATAAAAGGAAATGCATCTGTGGCACCATAGGCGTAACGAAGGACAAATGGCACGATAATCATATTGGAAACAATTGGCGGAATTGGCACCAGCCATGTATGGCGGCGAAGTGCATACGAGCCGAGGGCACCGATTAAGGTAGCAACGCTTCCGAAAATAATATCGAGAAGAACACACCCGGTCAGGGTATTGCTCAATAGACATCCGATGACAAGTCCCGGAATTGCTGCCGGTGTAAAGGCTGGCAGTATGGTTAATGCTTCGGAAACACGAACTTGAATAACGCCGCTTGCAAAGGCGCTGAATACATAAGTCAACACGACATAGAGGGCAGCGATAACGGCTGCCTGACAGATAAATACTAATTTTTTGCTTTTCATTTTTTTCTCTCCTTAGTTTTGTTTAATGAGTGGATGGTTTCGAACACTCAGTCAAAGCAGACCAATTTCTTACTAGGCATTGGCTGCTTTTTCAGCCTCATAGGCTTCTCTGACTGCATGAGCCAGCTGGTCGCCGCAGGAAGTGCCTTTAAATCCACATTGGATGCCGGATAATTTGTTTGAAATTTCATCTACGGTTAATCCATCAACCAGTGCAGGAATGGCTTTCAAATTTCCATCACAGCCACCATAAAACTTTACATTTGTGATAACGTCACCATTAATTTCCAAATCAATCTGTTTGGAACAAGTACCTTTTGTATAATAGGTGTAATTCATTATCCTTCCCTCCTTTCCTTTGCTCTACATTGTAGCGAAAATATGCTTGTTTGTCAAAGGAAAAAGCGGTATAATATGTTTGGGTGATAACGTGAAAATTCCTGAACAGGTAAAATCGATTATTGAGACATTAGAAGAAAATGGTTACGAGGCATATGCCGTGGGAGGCTGTGTCCGCGACACACTTTTGGGGCGCGTACCGGATGACTGGGATATTACAACGTCTGCGAATCCGATACAGGTGAAAGCCCTTTTTCGGCGTACCATTGATACGGGAATCCAGCATGGAACCGTGACGGTTATGATTGGTGATGACGGTTATGAAGTGACAACTTACCGCATGGACGGCGAATATGAAGACCACCGTCACCCGAAAGAAGTTTTATTTACGTCCAATTTGAATGAAGATTTAAAACGCCGTGATTTTACAATTAATGCGATGGCGTATAATCCGCGTGTTGGAATCATAGATTTATATGGAGGGCGTGAAGATTTAGAAAAAAAAGTAATCCGCTGTGTCGGTGAGGCAAATGAGCGGTTTGATGAAGATGCACTCCGAATGCTGCGAGGGATTCGGTTTGCCGGACAGCTTCAGTTTGAACTGGAAGAAAAAACATTTTTGGCAATAAAGGAAAAAGCACCGACTTTGGTAAATGTGAGTGCCGAGAGAATCCGCACCGAACTTACCAAGCTTATTGTTTCAAAGGGAAGTGACAAATTGCTGCTTGCCGTAGAGACGGGATTAAGTGCATATTTTCTGCCGGAACTTGAAAAAATGCTTGCTACAACGCAGGAAAATCCACATCACTGTTTTGATGTCGGACATCATTCGCTGGCGGCCATTTCTCATATTAATGATTTGGGAGAGCAGGCGGGATTTCGCACAAAAGAGCGGGTAATGTTAGCTTATGCCGCGCTCCTTCATGATGTGGCAAAACCGGACTGCAAGCAGGTTGATGACGAAGGAATTGCCCATTTTTATAAACATCCGGAGTACGGAGCTAAGAAGGCGAGAGGAATTCTCCGCCGGTTAAAATTTGATAATGAGACCGTGGCAACGGTAACGACCTTAATTCGTTATCACGACAGACGTCATGAAAACTGCGTTTTGTCAGATGAGCCGCAGCCAAGAAAAGCAAAGCAGGCGATGCGGCGGCTGATGAATCAGGCAGGGACGGATTTAATGCCGCTTTTGTTTGTTTTACAGCAGGCGGATTTGTTGTCACAGAGTGAATATAAACAGAAGGAAAAATTGATGCGCCTAGAGGCTGCGAAGCGCTGCTATCGGGAAATATGCGAGGCGGGCGAGGCAGTCTGTGTGAAAGATTTGGCAATTGGCGGACGCGAGCTGATACAGATGGGGATGACACCGGGACCGGCAATTGGTGAAATGCTGCAACAGTTATTGGAGCATGTGTTAGCGCATCCGGAAGATAATGAGAAAGAGAAACTGCTTTTTTTAGCGAAAGAGTGGAAAAAATAAACGAAGAGGGAGTGATTCGATGTTTCATAATAGTCGAAAAACGATTGGTGTGTTTTTGGAGCGTTCTGCGAGCGAATTTCAAAATCGCCTATGTCAGGGAATTATTACCGGGGCAAAGGAAATTGGTTATAATGTTGCCGTGTTTTCCGATTATGGTAATTATGGACAGAACCACCGCTATTTTATCGGAGATCAGACATTGTGGGAACTGCCGCCTTACGAAGAGTTAGACGGTGTTGTTTTAGCGCTTGATACGATGGAGGAAATCGTCAGCAGAGAGCATGTTATTAAGAACATAAGAGAGCGCTGCCATTGTCCGATTGTCAGTATCCGCGAGCTTTTGGTCGGAGCAAATAATCTGCTTGTGGATAATAGCAGCTGTATGGAAGGGCTGATTGATCATTTTGTCAAAGAACATGGGATGAAAAAACTGTGTTTTATGACAGGACCAAAAGACCACTGGGATGCACAGGAGAGGCTTCTTTGTTTTAAACGTAAAATGGATGAATATGGACTTTCCTATGGTGAGCATCAGATTTTTTATGGAGATTTTTGGAAAAATAAAGGTAAAGAGGCATGTGACTGGTTTTTAGCAGAGGGTGAGCCGCAGCCGGAGGGAATTATCTGCGCCAATGATTATATGGCGACAGCCGTTGCCAGTGAACTTATTCGGCGTGGGTATAGGATTCCTCAGGATATTGCGGTGAGTGGATACGATGGTATGCGAAGTACACTTTCCTTTACCCCATGTATTACGACGGCGACAGTTCCGTTTTTTGAAATGGGCAGGCGGGCAGTACAAATTATTGATAAAAAGCAGGATTGCCCGGAAAAAGTGGAGAATGTGTTTTTTGACGCTGTTTTGCAGCCGAGGGAATCATGTGGCTGTATGGCAAGTGAGGGACAGGAGGTCATGACCATCCGCCAGCGTATGTATGAGACTGAAAACATTGGCCAGAACCGTGAAATGCAGTTTCATTTTATGTCGATTCATATGAGTGAATGTCATACGATTGATGAAGTCGGACAGAAAATCGGACGTTATATTTATAATATTGAAGGCTTTAAAGATTACTGCATGTGTTTGTGTGAGGGCTGGCTGGAAAAAAAAGAGTTCAAAGGCTTTACTGATAAAATGGAAATGCCAATTGCTATTCGTAATCGGGAAAATATCAGCCCGACCAGAGAACGTTTTGACCGCAGAGAACTGATTCCTAAATGCATGAGCAGCGAAGAGCCGCAGATGTGGTTTTTGGCATCGCTTCATTTTCAGGATTTATGTTTTGGCTATGAGGCGCTGCAATTTATAGATGCCGAAACGACGGGACGGCTGTATATGTATTGGAACATTATTATCGGCAATCTTCTTCAGGACATTATGACATATCAGAAAATGCAGAAACTTGTTGTAAAACTGGAAGAAATGTATGACCGCGATGCGCTGACCGGGATGTACAACCGACGCGGTTTTGAGAACCGCGGGAATCCGATGTTCGAGCAGGCAAAAGAGGAGGGAAAGCAGATTTTCCTTGCGATTATCGATATGGATGGCATGAAACAGATTAACGATAATTATGGTCACATAGAAGGTGATTATGCATTGAAAAAAGTGCGCGAAGCGATTCATCATGCATGTCCGGATGCGGTGATTCAGGCACGCACCGGTGGTGATGAATTTGAAATTATTGCCGAAGATATTGCAGAAGATGAGGGCGTTCATTATCTGGAAGAATTGGTTGCTTATCTGGATGCGTTCAATGAGAGTGGTGGTAAAGAATATGATATTCACGCCAGTTATGGGTATGCCTGCCGCGTTCCTTCGCAGCAGGATACCATGGAAATTTTCATTAAAGAAAGTGATGAAATCATGTATCGGAATAAAGTAATTAATAAAATTAACCGTGGCGAGGCGTTACGATAACTCGTCAGCAAATGGGGCGATACTTCTTTTGAGTACGCCCTTTAATTGTGCAATCATCGTGCCATAGTTGACAATTGGGACATTCTGGTCTTTTGCTTCAGCGATGCGAAATGCCATTTCCCGCTTGCTTAAGGTGCATCCGCCACAGTGGACAATCAGCCGGTACGGACTCAAATTTTCCGGAAATCCACCGCCGCTTGATGTGGCAAAGTTTAATTTTTTACCGGTGTACTCGGAAATCCAGCGTGGCAGTTTTACCGTTCCAATGTCATCGCACTGTCTATGGTGTGTACAGCCCTCTGCCATCAGAATTGTGTCGCCATCTTTTAATTTATCAAGCATTTTTACTCCATCAATCTGTGTCTGCAAATCTCCCTTATAGCGGGAAAAAAGAATCGAGAAAGAAGTAAGAGGAATGTTTTTTGGCGTGTCTTTTGATACACTTGCAAATGCCTGGGAGTCCGTAATGACAAGTTTTGGCGGCTGGCCCAGCTTTTTCAAAGTGTCTGCAAGTTCGGTATCCTGGCATACAATAGCGGTCGCTCCGGATTCCAGCACATCTCGAATTACCTGCTGCTGCGGCAGAATCAGACGTCCCTTTGGTGCCGCAGAGTCAATCGGAACGACAAGAACGACAAAATCGAGTGGGGAGAGCAAATCACCAACGATTTTTCCGGTCTGGTCATCTGTCGGCAGTTTTGTCGTCATAAGTTCTTTCAATTCATGAATGTGATACCCTGTTTTGGAACTAACACATAAATCTCCATATGCCTGAATTGCTGCTTCATTTCCAGCCCATAAATCCTGTTTGTTCAACACAACAATTGAAGGAATATTTTTCTTTTTCGTCAGGGCAAGAATCTGGTGCTCAAAAGAAAAATCTTTTGCTGCCTCGTTTCCATCGGCAACAATTAACGCCAGGTCCGTTTTATTTAAAACGCTTCGCGCCTTTTTGATGCGCTCTTCGCCCAACACGCCTTCATCGTCAAGTCCCGGTGTGTCGATTAGCATAACCGGACCAAGCGGTAAAATTTCCATTGCCTTGTAAACCGGGTCAGTTGTGGTTCCCAGTACATCGGATACAATGGCTAAGTCCTGTCCGGTTATGGCGTTAATGAGACTTGATTTTCCGGCATTTCGCCGTCCAAATAAAGCAATGTGGATTCGTTCTCCCTTTGGTGTTGTGTTCATTGACATAATCTGTCATCCTTTCTTAAAAAGGCGGTATCTTGTAAGATAACCGCCTTTGGTCTGCTATAATAACTGTTTATTATTTGTAAAGAGTGATGCTTCCGATAATCGGAAGTTTCTTTGGCTCGCCGGAGCAGGCATTTACAATGCCGACAATAGCAAATGCTAAACAAACCAATCCAATCAGTCCGGTTATAAGTGTTCCCACAAAGGATAAGATTCCGAAGCTTGTAACAGAGATTACAAAGGAAATACCATTGCCGATTATGTTAAGTGCTACACTGAAAATAAAAAGCACAATTCCCTGATTTGTATGGAATCTTGCGTATTGTGAATCTTTTGCTGCAAGTAGCGGAATCAGGAAAAGAATTCCGAAATAAGCTAAAATCCCCATAACTTTGTTGTTTTCTACATCCTCTGAATTAAAAACAATGTTTTCTTCGTTCATTCGATAAACTCCTTTCGTTTCTGACTTGGCAGAAATTGGTTTCGTATGGTACTATCATAGCTTATGTGGGGGGGATTTTCAAGGGGTGATATTTTTTTTGTTTTCCGTAATTCAGTAGAAAAACTTTGCGTCTCGTGGGCGCTCTCGCTCGTTGAGTGCGTAGCGGTATGGGCACTGAAACTACCAGTGCCACATACCGACGTACTCAAAACCCACTCGTCACAAAGTTTTTCTACTGAATTACGGAAAACAAAAAAAGATAACGCATCATATGGGGAAGGCAGGGTTGGAGCCAATTAATCTTCGCAGAATAGAGGGTCCATCGAAACTTATGCAACCTAAATCTTTATAAAAAGCAAAAAGAGTTGCATCCGTTTTAAAATGAAGCGAAAAAAAACAACCAAAAAGAAAAAATTAGCACAAAGGGTTGCATATAACCTGCGATTTTCCTTGATTAGGCTTAATTATAAGGCAAAAATGCAACTCTATGAGGCAAAACAAGCAAAAAGAGTTGTCACAGAATCAATAAACAGACCTAGAACAAAAAAGATTGACGACAGTTTCTTCGGTTTCTGGTAAAGCACTTATGAACAGTTTGAGTTGCGTGGGTACAAACACGTGGGTATGAGGCATGCGTGTTTGGCATGCCGATACCCTTACGCGTTTGTTTAGCGGGAGCGCCCACGTAATCCAAACTGTTCATAAGTGCTTTACCAGAAACCGAAAAAAGCCTTGTGAACCCCCTCTTTTATGCTACAATAAATATATCAATAAAAGGAGGGGAATCATGGAACAGTTTTTGACGGATGATGATCTCCTTGGACTGTTAGAGGAGCTCGATCAGGAGGACGCTGAGATTGAAGAATTAGAATTTGAGATGGAGATGGAAGCCTCTAACCGCAGATACGAGGAGATTATTCAGAAACACCGTATGGTTTAAAGAAGCACTTTCGATTATGAGAGTGCTTCTTTTTCAGCACAGACCAATTGTGTATTCATAAAATTTCTAAGAGTTTGTTTTGGGGAAAGAAAAAAGGAGGTTTTCTGATGATACGAGAGGCAAAGACTGAAAACGGATGGGTGCGCGGAATTGAAGCAGCGGATCCTAGAATTACTGTATTTAAGGGAATCCCATTTGCAGCACCACCAATTGGAGAAAATCGCTGGCGTGCACCGCAGCCGGCAGCTGACTGGGAGGGAGTCAGAGATGCATCTCGATTTGCACCGATTTCCATGCAGAGCATACCGGGACTTGGAACAGACGTGTATTGCAAAGAGTGGCATGTAGATCCGGAGATTCCTATGGACGAAGACTGTTTGTACCTGAATGTGTGGACAAGTGCAAAGACTGTAGATGAAAAACAGCCGGTTTTAGTATGGTATTTTGGCGGCGGGCTGCAGTGGGGTTATCCATCCGAAATGGAATTTGATGGAGAGCGGCTTGCTAAAAGAGGTGTCGTTGTTGTGACAGTAAATTACCGTATCAACTGTTTTGGATTTCTTGCTCATAAAGAATTGACCAAAGAGGCACCGGAAGCACCGACAAACTTTGGAAATCTTGACCAGCAGGCAGGGCTTCGCTGGGTTGTACGAAATATTGCGTCATTTGGCGGCGACCCGGAACAAATTACCATTGCCGGGCAGTCGGCGGGGGCAGGGAGCGTATTGACACAGATGACCTGTCCGGATAACTTTGGTTTGTTTCAGCGTGCAGTGATTATGAGTGGCATGATTCGAAGCCCATATGCTGAAGAAGGAATGGGAATTCCGCCATCGTTAGATGAGGCAGAGAAACTCGGTGAGAAATTTTTTAATTATCTTGGTGTCAAGACTTTAGCAGAGGCCAGGCAGCTGGATGCAAAATATATTCGTGATTGTTATGATAAATTTATGTATGAAAATGAAATTATGGTAACGTCAAGGGATAATAATATTTGTATCGGCGATCCGATTCGTTTGTTTGCGCAGGGGGAATATGCCGGTGTGCCTGTTCTTGCCGGAAATACGGAAGATGAGTTTCCATTTATGATTGATGCGCAGAATGAAGAAGAACTTGAGAAGAAGGCAAGTGCTTGGTTTTGCAAAAAAGCGGAAGAGTTTCTTGCAATACCACAAGTGCATGAGCAAACGAAAGATGGTTATGCGCCCGTTAGCGGTATGGAACTTATGACAAAGGCCGCATTTCTTCTAAATGAAAAAAGTGTGAAGCCTGCAAACTGTTATTATTATCGTTTTGCACCGGATATACCGGGAGAGGATCATCCGGGAACATTTCATTCCGTTGATTTGTGGTTTTTCTTTGAAACACTTGCCAAATGCTGGCGGCCATTTGTTGGCAGGCATTATGATTTAGCCAGACAAATGTGTAATTATTGGGCGAATTTTATCAAATACGGTGATCCAAATGGAACAGATGATGACGGAAAGGTTCTTCCAAAATGGAATCCGTATCAGGAAAATGACCGGGCAGAAATGGTGTTTACTGCACAAGGTGCAAAATCCGGAAATGAAAAAAATTCAAAGCTGATGGAGTTCCTTCTTAGTGACAGAATAGAACGAATGAAATAAAAAAGGCTGTCTGCTCTGACGATTGTTATATCGCAGAACAGGCAGTCTTTTTTTGGCATAAGCCACTTGATAAAATTTGAGTTTGAGAAACCTGTTTGCTATTATCGATGTTCAATATGATAAGCCCATGCTGTGATTGGACCGATAACAGCAATGCAAATAATTGTTTTAATTGCAAATATCATGGTTACGTCCTCCTTTCCCGACTTCTATGAAATCAGAAAAGGACCTGACGGTAGGTTTCTCCGTTTTGATTATGTATGTATCGTATCAAAAAATTTCTTAGATGATGGTCTTTTCTCTGCCGCCTGAGTCTTTGCAGAAAAACGAACTGCCAAAGGGCGAAACAAAGACCTAAAACGGAAAACCAAAGTTCCGGAATCGGCAGCCGGAAAGGAATCCGGTTTGATACACGAATTCTGGAAAGAAAGGATAATGGTTGTCCCTCTTTGCCGGCAGAAAGAACCCATCCGGAAAATGGGATGGAATCATTTGTGCCAATCTGTGTCTGCACCGGCTGCAATGACTGGTCTAATTCGTGGCTGCATGAGAAAATATTTCTGTCAAAAAGTGCCTTTTGAGGCAGAGACGATAAAAAAATGGCAAGGCAAAGGCTAAGCCACAGAAAAGTGGCATGTTTATGTAGATATCTGCCTTTTATACCTTGCCTAAACATATCAAAATCCTCACTTATTTTTTAAACTTTTTCACGCCGGCATTTAATTAAACCAATCACTCCATCGACTGTAGGAAGGGCCTTCAACAAACGTAAATACTTCTGTTGGCATTACAGTATTGAAAAGTGCTGCGAATATGACAAACAAAATATATAATACAACATACGTGCCGCCGACAATCAGGAAAGCACGGTTTGCGTTCACTTCAAAATTCTTCTCTACGGCAAGGATGCTTAAGAAAGCAGCAATGATTTCACCGAGGAAGAAGAAAAACATACCAATCTGTACGCTTGCCATGTCAAGTAAAAGACCGATAAAAGTCAGTGGCAGGCATACGAAACAGCGAATGGATGCTGTTGCCAGTGCGGATTTAAAAGTAACGTTAGCTTTCACTGCTTTTCCGATACCAAGATACATTCCCATTGCTGCTGCGGAGAGAGCAATCGAGAAGAAGAAGGTAAAGAAAAAGGAAATCACAAGGCTTATTGCGGAATTATGTTCAAGTCCTACACCGTAGTTTGTCAAAGCAAATAATCCGCTGAAAAGTGCCTGTGCGGCAATTAAAATCAATGCGGCAAGCCAGCTCTCTTTTTTTGCAAGAGCAGAAGCGGCTTTTGCCGGATTTTTCCAAACAGTTTTCAACGCTGTAACCAAATTTTCAAAGCCCTGTTTAATTTCACGTGAACTCTGACTTGGTGCAGCCTGTACCGGTGCTGGTGTAGGAGCCGGAGCCGGTGTTGGTGCAGCCTGTGGCGGTGTTACCGGATTCGGATCAACGGGCGTTGGTGTTGGAGCAGCAGGAGCCGGATTCGGCGCTGCCTGTGCAGTGCAGTTACAAACTTCGCCTTCCTGAAGCGGACGACCACATTGTGTACAAAAGTTTCCCATATAAATATTTCCTCCAATTTTTAATTGATTAGGTAGGTGAGACCTATAAAATAAATCTAATATCAATATATCATTGAACATCGGGAGTTTCAAGTTTTTTCTTTGAGCCAGCCGTTAATCTGCCTCTCTAAAACGGGGAAGGACGTTGGTCCGATATCCAGTAGAAACGTGTGGAAGAGAAGCGGAGTGTAGTTTTTTCCGGCTGACTTTTGAAACGTGTCGCGAATCCGGCAGATTTCCAGGTAACCAATCGTGTAAGGCAGGTAACTGCCGGGTGAGTCAATAATCATTTCATAAATGGCTTTGGCATTATCTGTTGATATAATCCCATGATTCGCAAGAAAATCGGAAAGTTTTTTCTGACTCCAGTGTTTTGCGTGAATGCCAATGTCGCAGAGCGCATACAGGCAGTGGGTGGAAATGGCATTGTTCTGCAAAATATCGATTTCTTCTTTCGTGGCATCTAAAAATTGGTAAGAATAGATTTCTGCATAGGTGGCGTAGCCTTCTGTGTATGCCGGAAAATTAAGGACATAACGCAGGGGATGCTTATTTTTTTCGCGAAAATAACAGTTTTGAAATAAGTGTCCCGGATAGCCTTCATGTGCCAGCGTAGCATATAAATTCTGATGGCGGTACTTTGCGGCATGATTGATGTAAATCACATTGGCGGCAGGCTCGTCGATGGGCGGTGTGAGATAAAAGGCGGGACTTAAAAAGTTTTCTAACGAGGAGTCAACGGCGTGGATGTGACAGGTCTGTTTTTTCAGTGCCGGAAAATCCGTGCGGATTTTTTTCTTTAAATGAGTAAGAATCGATTTTGGCTCTTCATATTTTGAAGTGTGCTTTTCGCAGGTCAAAAAGGACGAAGGTGACGTGGCGGCAAGGGTGGCAAGTTTTTGTTCGGATTCGCTTAGTTTTTTTGTCAGCATTTGAAATAAGGAATTCGGTGAAGATATTGTGCCGGTTTTTTCTTTTACCAGATATTCGTAATAAGCACTGCCGCCTGCGTATGCAGAGAGGGCACCATCATCTGGAGCAAAGGGCAAAAGTTTATTTAATTCGGCAATTAGATTTTTATAGGCGGGAAAAAGCGAGTGTGAGAGAAGTTTCCTATGTTTTTTTAACCGCTCTTTCTTTTCGGAAGCAGAGAAAAAAGAGGCGGAATTTATGGATTTTTCAAAACTTTTCTCGATGGCATCTGTTCCCGATGAATTGATAAATTCCTGACACTGGCTTATTGTATGGCGGATGGTTGTGGCTGCTGGCAGTGTGCCTTTTTTTTGCTTGATTTTTTCCAGAGCAGTCAGAGAGTTAAAGTAGGCAGGAATGGACTTTAGTAAAGAAAAATACTGGTCATAATCTTGTTTGTCTGTAAGAATAAATTCACAGAGAAGAACCGGAAGCTGTGCCTGAATTCCGCTCGAAGGGTCGAACGAATACGAATGAGCAAGCATGCGGATGTCCTCCTGTGACAGCGTAAGCGAGGCATCAAGTGTATCATAGAGAAGTCTGTCCTCGCGGGATAAATTATTTTTGGCAAAGTTATGGAGTCTTGCAAGTGTATTTTCCGTCGAAGTCTGCATCTGCTTCAAATCGTGAAGGGAAAACGAAGAAAACCCATCAGGCAAATCCGTAATTCCGTATTTTTTCGGGGACATCAGCGTGTAATTGAGTGTTAAGGAGTCACTTGCGGCATAGGAGCGAAATGTTTCCATGCAAAAGGTATTAAAGTCAGCGTTTGCTTCCTGCCCGGTCTGACAGCCTGCAATGAAGAGGGAAAAAAGGAGAAAGAGCGCAAAAAATCTTTTTTTCATGAGGGCGCCTCCAAGACGTTTGTTCCCAGTGTATGAAAGCGGAAAAACATTTATGATATGGCATATTTTTCATTCTGATACATAAAATTTAAGGCAGACAAACGGAGACTGAGGAGGGGATATTTTTGGAAGACAGACGGGAATTAATTGAGAAAAAATACGGGTTTCAGGTGAAAAATCAATATCGGGCAAGGGGTGCCATCCTATTTGATACGAAAGACGGTCCTCTGCTGCTTCGTGAAAAAATGAAACTTACCGGACATTTTGAATGGGAAAATGAAGTGAAGGAGCATTTGCGCAAAAACGGTATGACACTTTTAGATTTTGCCGTGAAAAATGTGGATGGAGAGTATTTGACAGAAGCGGAAGATGGGTCAAAATATGTTTTGTACCGATGGTTTTTTGGAGAGGAATGTGACTGCAAAAATGTGACCACGATTCGCTTGATGGCAGAAAATTTAGGACAGCTCCACAGTAGTCTGCAAAACTTTTATGAGGAACCGGTTTTACTTCAGCAGCCACTTTTATCCCGGTATGATAAACATAACAGGGAAATGAAACATGTGTATGGGTATATGCGTGGAAAGAAGAAAAAAACGGAATTTGAGCGGTATGCCATGCAGTGCTTTCCAAATTTCTATGAGCGTGCCATGCAGGTACGCAGCCAGCTATCCGAAAATCTCTATTACAAGGAACACAGTGGGCAGACCAAAGACGTCTGCCACGGGGAGTATAATTACCATAATCTGCTTTTAACCAAAAGCGGGCTCGCCACAACAAATTTTGAGCATGCAGCACCGGGGGTGCAGCTTCTTGATATGGCGTATTTTATGAGAAAAGTCATGGAAAAGAATAAGTGGCAGGTGGAAAAAGGAGTAGTTTTGTGGAATGGTTACTGCGAGGGGGCAGGATGTAGTAAAAAAGAACTGGAATTTCTCATCACCATTTTGTCATATCCAATTAAATACTGGAAGCTTCTTAATCAGTACATCAACAGTAAAAAGACATGGATTTCCAACAAAAGCATGGAAAAATTAAAGGCTGTTTGTGAGCAGGAAGAGAGCAAAGATAAGTTTTTGCAGCAAATGCGAACATTTACGTTAGGGACTAGTCAGAAAGCCTAAAATGTGATACAATATAATTCTTAATATACGGAAGCATTTTGTCACGCAAAAAGAGTGTCAGGAGAAAAAAAATGAAACAAGCGAAAATACAGATTTGTCTTTTTATTGTTTTGCTGGCTGGTCTGACCGGCTGCGGGTCAACTGCCAAAAAGGCGGAGGTGACGAACTCTCCGGAGCCGAGTGTTAGCTATGAGCAGGGGGCTGATTTTGTCGGCGCAGTTGGCGCTGTTGATGAAGAGCAGGGTACGATGGAATTTTATAATACAACATTCCAGACGATGGAGACGTATCCTTATACCGGTGGTACACAGATTTTGACAAAGAACAACAAACAAATGACGGCATCCGAAATTGAGCCGGGTGAAGTTTATGATGTGTATACAAGTGAAGATGGAAAAAAGGTTGAGAAGATGATACAGAACGCATCAGTTACCGAGCACGAGGGAGCTTCGCTCGAAATCAACCAGGACGAAAAACGGCTTACGGTGCGTGGTGTGAATTATGCCTATAACGATGACCTGCTTGTATTTTCAGATGGCAGACAGATTGACCCATTGGAGATTACGCCGGAGGATGAAGTGACTCTCCGCGGGATGAATGGACAAGCATTTTCTGTTGTTGTCACAAGGGGACATGGATATATCAAGCCGAATAATTTTAAGGATTTTACCGGCGGTACGGTTACGGTGCAGGGCGAGGCAATTCTCCCGGTCGCAAAGGATATGCTTTTGGTTGTGCCGGAGGGGCAGCAGCTTGTTACAATGAAAAATGGTGATTTGATGGCTGAAGTCACGGTAGAAGTAAAACGCGGACAGGTTACGAAAGTCGATATGGCGAAGTACCAGAATCAAGTGCCGGATACGGCGCGGGTTACATTTGATGTGAATCCACAGGGTGCAGAACTTTATGTAAACGGATCGCTCACTGACCCGTCAAAACCTGTTTCGTTAAAATATGGTAATCATTCCGTGAAAGTTTCACTCGAGGGCTACGAAGATTACAGCGGTATTATTACCGTGAAGGATGCGAGTCTGACCGTTCATATTAATTTGGCAGAAGAAAGTGCGGATGTCGAGACCGACAGTTCCGATTCTTCCAGCTCGGTTTCCGATGATTCGTCCTCCTCTTCGAGTGAGAGCAGTGTCACTTATGATAACGACCATAAGGTTACGGTAAGTGCGCCGGTTGGTGCCGCCGTTTATGTCAACGGAACTTATAAGGGAGAGGTGCCTTGCAGTTTTACGAAAGTGATTGGAAATGTAACACTTTCTCTTACAAAAGATGGTTATGAGACAAAAACCTATGCCGTTGAAATATCGGATGACAGCAAGGATATTTCCTGGAGTTTTCCGGATTTGACAAAAAATAGCTAAGTAAATTTCCCGAAAGGGTGAATATCACTTTTTAGAAAGTGAAATAAATTAAAAAAGCAGGCCACACATGGATGTGGCAGCAAGGAGGAAATTATGGACTACAAGAAAACATACGAAGCTTGGTTATCAAATCCATATTTTGATGACGACACAAAGAAAGAGCTTGAGAGTATTGCTGGGGATGAAAATGAAATCAAAGAGCGTTTTTATGCGGACCTTGAGTTTGGTACAGCCGGTCTCCGTGGTATTATCGGAGCAGGAACAAACCGTATGAATGTTTATACGGTACGCAAAGCGACACAGGGACTTGCCAACTACATCATCAAACAGAACGGACAGAAAAAGGGCGTGGCAATTGCTTTTGATTCCCGCCGGATGTCACCGGAATTTGCAGATGAAGCGGCTTGTTGTTTGGCAGCAAATGGAATTAAAGCTTATGTTTTTGAATCACTTCGACCGACACCGGAATTGTCCTTTGCCGTTCGTGAGTTAGGATGTATTTCCGGTATTAACATTACTGCCAGCCATAACCCGCCGGAATACAACGGCTACAAAGTATACTGGGAAGACGGTGCACAGATTACACCGCCTCATGATACCGGAATTATGGATGAGGTGAAAGCGGTAACCGATTATGCGGCCGTTAAGACAATGGACAAAGAAGAGGCAAAGAAAGCCGGTTTGTATGAGAATATCGGAAAAACTGTTGATGACCGCTATATGGAGGAACTTAAGAAAAATGTTCTTCATCCGGATTGCATTAAGAAAGCGTCAGCAGATTTGAAAATTGTTTATACACCACTTCACGGAACCGGAAATCTGCCGGTACGCCGTATTTTGAAAGAACTTGGTTTTAAAAATGTATTTGTTGTACCGGAGCAGGAACTGCCGGATGGTGAATTTCCTACCGTCAGCTATCCGAATCCGGAAGCACCGGAAGCATTCGAACTTGCTCTTAAACTGGCAAAAGAAAAGGATGCCGATTTAGTTTTGGCAACGGATCCGGATGCAGACCGCCTTGGTGTTTATGTTAAAGATACCAAATCCGGTGAGTATATCTGCTTAACCGGAAATATGTCGGGAAGTTTTCTTGCCGATTATGAAATTGGACAGAAACTTGCACTCGAAGGAAAACTTCCGGAAGATGGCGAGTTGATTAAGACGGTTGTTACTTCAAACCTCGTAGATGCGATGGCAAAATATTATGGTATCAAAGTGACCGAGTGCCTGACCGGATTTAAGTGGATTGGAAGAGAGATTCTCCGCATGGAGACAACCGGAAAAGGCCACTATCTGTTCGGCTTTGAGGAAAGTTATGGCTGCTTGATTGGAACGCATGCAAGAGATAAGGATGCGATTGTGGCATCGATGGCGCTTTGCGAGGCGGCTGCTTATTATAAACTACGTGGCAAAACAATTTGGGATGCTATGTTAGATATGTATGAGAAATACGGCTACTACAAAGATAATGTAATTGCCATTACTCATAAAGGTATTGAGGGGCTGCAGAAGATTCAGTCGATTATGGATAATCTCCGTAAAAATCCGCCGATGAAATTTGGTAATTACGATGTGACGGCAGTAAGAGATTATTTGAAAGATGAAATCGTAGATGTTAAGACCGGCGAGAAGAAACCAACCGGTATTCCAAAGTCCAACGTACTCTATTTTGAATTGACCGAGGATGCATGGCTTTGTGTTCGTCCATCCGGTACGGAGCCAAAGATTAAACTTTACTTTGGTGTTGTTGGTAAAGATTTGGCAGATGCCGATGAAAAATCAGAAAAACTGGCTGTAATTGTAAAGGACTTGCTGAATCAGTTAGGATAAAATAAATGCAGGGGGTGAACATGTGAGCAATCCATATTTGGAACAGTGGACGAGCAAAGAGATGCTGAAGGAATTGGAAGAGGGAATTTTGAATGCACCTCAGGATTTGCTTGGCTGCCACATTTTCAAAGAGGAGGATGTGCAGATTTTTACCGCATATCGTCCGTGTGCAAAACGTATGTGGGTGCTGGATTCAAAAGGGGAGACCACTTACGAGATGGAACCAATGGAGCCGGAAGGATTTTTTGGCTATGTCATTGAGAAGAAATCGGAGCGACTGAAAAAATATCGATTCCGGGTGGAATATGGACCGGACGATGTGATTGAAATTGACGACCCTTATGCATTTCCGGGGATGTTTGGTGAACTTGACCGGTATTTATTCTCGGAGGGAAACCATTATAAAATTTATGAAAAATTAGGAGCACATCCGATGAAGCGCGATGGCGTGGAGGGCGTTCAGTTTGCTGTCTGGGCGCCACACGCCTGTAGCGTGAGTGTAATCGGCGAGTTTAATATGTGGGATGCAAGACTTCATAAGATGATTATGAGGGGGAGCAGCGGTATTTTTGAACTGTTCGTGCCGGGCGCGTGGGAAGGCGCTGCCTATAAGTATGAGATTACGGCAAGGAGCGGGGATAAGCTGTATAAGACAGACCCTTATGGAAATTATGCGGAACTGCGTCCGGGAAATGCTTCCCGAATTACGTCGCTTGATGGCTACAAATGGCAGGATGGTTCTTATCAGAAGAAGCATCAGAAAAAGTCAAGAGATGTAAGAGACAAAGAGCCGATGAGTATTTATGAGGTTCATCTTGCTTCCTGGAAAAAACGGATTGAAGACGATGACAATGGCAATTTTTCATATCGTGAGTTAGCATCTATGCTTGGCGACTATGTGGTTGATATGGGTTATACTCATATTGAATTGATGGGAATTGCAGAGTATCCGTTTGATGGCTCATGGGGCTATCAGGTTGGCTGTTATTATGCGCCGACGAGCCGTTATGGTGAGCCAAAAGATTTTATGTATTTTGTGGATGAAATGCACAAGCGGGGGATTCAGGTAATTTTAGACTGGGTACCGGCGCATTTTCCAAAAGATGCTCACTGCCTTGGTCGTTTTGACGGACAGCCGTTGTATGAACATCCGGACAGCAGACGTGGCGAGCACCCGGACTGGGGAACATATATTTTTGATTACGGAAGAATGGAAGTGAAAAACTTCCTCGTTGCCAATGCACTGTTCTGGATAGAAAAGTTCCATATTGACGGACTTCGTGTGGATGCCGTTGCATCTATGCTGTATTTGGATTATGGAAAAAGCGATGGCGAGTGGCTTCCGAACAAAGATGGCGGAAATGAGCATTACGAGGCAATTCATTTCCTGCAGCATTTAAATTCCGAGGTGGAAAAGGAGCATCCGGGAGCTTATATCATTGCGGAAGAGTCGACGGCATGGCCGGGCGTTACGGCGCCGGTAGCAGATGGCGGACTTGGCTTTTCTTACAAATGGAATATGGGTTGGATGAATGACTTTTTGGAGTACATGAAATTAGACCCATATTTCAGAAAAGACCATCAGAGGCAGTTGTGTTTTAGTATTGATTATTACACCAGTGAGAAATACATTTTGGTTTTATCGCATGATGAGGTGGTTCATGGAAAATGTTCTCTGTTAAACAAGATGTCCGGTTTGGAAGGAGATAAGTTTGCTTCCCTTCGTGCCGCATTTGGATTTATGTATGGTCATCCGGGCAAAAAGCTTTTGTTTATGGGGCAGGAATTTGCTCAGAAACGAGAATGGGCAGAGTTTCGAAGTCTGGACTGGTTTTTATTGGAAGAAGATGACAGACATAAGAAAATGCAGGATTACGTACGTGAATTAAATCACTTGTACCAAAAGTACGATGCCTTGTATTATCACGATTTTAATATTATGGGCTTTGAGTGGATGGACTGCTGGCGTCCGGAATTAAGTACAGTAGCGTTCGTGCGCCGTGGCAGCTCAGTAAAAGACCAGTTGATGTTTATTGCAAACTTCACACCGATGGCATTGGAAGATTATCAGGTCAATGCACCTTGTGCCGGAACCTTTACGGAGATACTAAATTCCGACGAAGAGCGATTTGGCGGTGAAGGCCGTGTGAATAAAAAGCCGATTCAGGCAAAACCATGTAAGGCACCGGTAGTACCAAGACCGGGCGAAAAAATCAAGCCGGGAAAGAAATATTACGAACTGGAACTGTATGTTCCACCGTTGTCGGTCGTAGTATTGCGGTATGATTATAAGGCATAGTGTTTTTCTAATTGTATATTTTACTAAAAAAGTTTGTGTTTCATGGGCGCTGTCGCTTAGACAAACACGCGGATATATGTCATGTGCTGAAAATGTGCATATTGAATCCGCGCGTTTGTACCCATGAAACACAAATCTTTTTTAGTAATATATGAAGTTAGAAAGCCACTTCGGCTTAAGTCGAAACACAGCAGCCAGCATTTTGGCGAGAGTTAGTATAACTTGCAGCCCTATCGCCGGTTGTTAAAATAAAAAAGGAAAGCTATATTTGCGAAGCAAATATCCTGCTTTCCCTTTTTTATTTCTAACAACCTACATTAATAATGTATGAACACCATCTCACGGTATTTTGTCAAGTCATAAATCTTTTTCGAATCCGATGGAGATAAGTTTAAGCATCCGTGTGAACCACGGCTTCTATAAAGTGTTTTACTCCAGCGGCTCCATGGCTGCCAAGGGGCACCGTGGAATCCGGTTCCGGTCCACATGATACGAACCCAGTTATTTACCGGTGTTGCATAGTTTTCACCGCGGAGAATACGATGTGTCTGGTGTTCTTTGATGAAATAAGCACCGGTTCTTGTTTGACGGTCTTTCACTGGTTTTCCGCTGATTGTTCGACACTTAAAAGCAACTTTTCCGTTGCGCCATACATAAATCTTTTGAGCAGTAAGATCAATTTCAGTAAAGTTTTCTGTGTCCCAATCCTTTGCTTTGTCATCTATGTTCATTGTAAATGCCGTGTTGGCAAATTTTGTTTTCTTTTTGATCGTCAATGCTTTTTTCTGTGTGGCATCCGGATTTTCCATATAGGCTTTCTGCTTATTTGCATCCATTGTCTTTTTCAGAGCACTTGTCAATTGCTTCAGCATTGTATCGTAAACAAGCTGCCAACCGTAGTCCCCACCGGTTACGGAAACAGTTTTGCCGTTGTGGCTTTTAAATGAGCGTGTCACGCCAATAGTTTTGTACTTAAAGCAGGTTTTTTCAACCCATTTTTCAATTGCCTGATTATCAAAAGTAACTTTTCCGTTTTTATATTTACACCATTTATAAATCTGTTTTGGACTGATGGTTTCTTTAATGTCCTTTTGAATTGTCCATGTTATCCAGCGCAGAATTACCGGATTGCAGGCATCTACTTTTTGCTGGAGCGAAGGGTCTGTGGAAAAAATACTTGGCTTTTCGTATACATCCGGGTATTTTTTTTCATCCGTTAAGTTTACCTTTTCATGTCCGGATTTCAGAGCTTTTCCAATCGCTTTTACGAATTCATCATGGTTTAATGTATTTCCTAAATATTCTTTTTCAATAACCAAATATTTTTTCGCAGATGAAAAAGCGACCTTTGCGTTTTGCGGCTGTGTAACCGGATATGACTCACTACCGGTTGAGAGATCGGACTGTCCCACGAGGGCATCCAGTTTTTTCTCATCATAAGAAGCCCCTAAGTTAATATCCACCTGATTTCTTTTCCCCAGGGAAAAGAAAGGAAGAGAATCATGCTGCTCATCATATTTTTTCTGAAGCGAATCTTTGATGTCGACTTGATAATCAATGTCATCTTTTCCGATTGTCAAAGTTCCATTATTTCTTCCTGTTATTTTCAGTTGATACGTGGAAAATACCCGATTAATCAATTCCGCAGATTCCTCATAGGTCATACCCGAAACTTCTCGGTCTCCAATCCATGTATTTGAGTACCAGCGGTTCATATAATAAATATGTATACCCAAAACAATGCCTATCACTACAACAAGTGTTGCAATTGTAGCAATAAGCATTGCCTTTCCCTTTTTTGTACGAATCCAAGATGGTTTTTGTGTTTCTCGATTATCCACCCTTACATCCCTCTTTCCTAAATAATATTGTCTCACAATGGGATTATAAAATTTTGCGGTGAAGTTGTCAACACAAACACACACTTTTTTTACAATTACCGCAACTTACCAAATTTTTGCCGCCTCTAAAAAGGCTGTGTATGACAATTTTGGATCATAAATACTGGTATCAAACAAAAGAGGAGCACACTGGGAACGCCAGGATGTCGCATCACATAGGCCCCAGAGAGTGATACCGGTAATTCCTTTTGGATTTACACTCTGATTACGATTTTTTTGCTTGGTAATGATGGTCTGCATCAGTTTTTTTACGAATTTTGCCTGATCCGCATCGGTTTCATGCTCCGGTGTGTAAGCGTAGGAAGCATTAGTTCCTTCCGTGTCAAAGTTTATAGTAAAGTCAAGTTCGGTTATCTGAATTTCGTAACCTGCTGCTAAAAACTGCTCTAATGCACTGCCGTATTCGGCAACCGTAGGAACTTTTACATCTACGTGGCTCTGCATGCCGATACCTCCGCAAATTTTAGCAGTTTCGCCTTTGTTGATAAATTCTACCAGATTTAATGTGTCTTTTACACCGAAATAGGTGTTGTAATCATTATAAAATAACGTGACTTTATCCGTTGCCTGATAACTCTTTAACATATCGTAGGCAATTTCAAATGCTTTCTTAACATAAGAAGGAGAATTTCCCATATCGCCATATACACTTGTCCATGTTTTGAAAAATGCAAAAGACGGACGGTGGAGATATTCGTTTACAACATCCCATGCGTAAACAATGCTTCCGGCAGAACCGGTTAAAGCTTTTTCTTTATCCATTACATGCCCCATTACATTGTGAATGTAAAAATCAAGACGGGCATCCATAACAGCAGGAGTAACAACTTTTGAGCCATCGTAATTTTTTGTAAAGAACCAGGACGGTGTCTGGCTGTGCCATACCAAAGTATGGGCACGCATTTTCAAACCGTTGTTTTTTGCGGCCTCTAAAGATTTGTCAACGGTTGTAAATGCTAATTCCGGAACGGTTGATTCGGCATATCCTGCAGGAATGTAATATCCCTTTTTCTTTGCGTCAGCAACGGAAATGAGCTTGGCGGATGAGCCGAGAATAGCATCTGGTTTCATTTCATTTTCCAAAGTAAAGCTGTTGTACTGTTTTTTTACAAATTTCATTGTGGACGCGTTTTGCAGTTCTCGTGGATTAGAAGCACTTCCGTAGTTTAGGCAGGTACCCATGTACGGTACAATTTTTGTATAGGTATCCTTTAAGCTGGAAGCAACGACGGTTTTTTTCGCTTTCACCTTTACTTTGCAGGTAAGTTTATATGTTTTTTTCTTTCTTTTTACCGTGCAGGTGATTTTTGCGGTTCCTTTCGCTTTTGCCTTTAATTTGCAGGAGGTACGTTTCTTTTTTGAAATTGAAACGACCTTTTTCTTGCTTGTTTTCCAGGTGACCTTGCATTTTTTTGTGTTTTTTACCTTAAGAGTTTTTGATTTTCCCTTTGTCAGAGTTATTGATTTTTGGGAAAGTTTTGGCTTTTTTGCCTTTGCTTCAGTGGACGCTGTGTTTGTCAGAAATGAAGACAGACAAAGAACGGCAACCAGGCTGTGGGCAATTACCTTTTTGATTTGTTTCATATAGCTACACTCCTTTCATTGTAACTGTATTTTAACAAAAGAAAAGGAATGCCACAATAAACTATTGTGACATTCCACTGTGTTATTCTCAAAGATAATTGTTTATAAATGTTGATAAAGTTCCTTAAGCAGAGAAACGGTGTGGATAATTGCCTGTTTTGCAAAAACCGGATAATCCATATGACCGGAATTATCTGCCTTATCAGAAATGGCGCGGATAATTAAAAATGGGACGTTGTTTAAGTAAGCGGTGTGCGCCATGGCAGCACCTTCCATTTCGGCACAGTCACCATGGAATGTTTCAATTAAATAATTCTTTTTCTCCGCACTGGCGATAAACTGGTCGCCGCTCACCACTTTTCCAATGTGGCAGTGAATGTCCGGATTCGCTTTTTCACAGGCGGATTTTGCCAAAGAAACCAGTGTCTCATCTGCTGTAAAAATTGACTGTTCCATGCGTGGAATGATGCCGACCGGGTCTCCGAGTGGCGAGACATCCATATCGTGTTCCTGCGCACAGCTCGATAAAACAATGTCGCCGATATCAAGGGTGTTGTTCAAGGAGCCGGCAACGCCGGTGTTGATAACCATGGTTACATGAAAGTCATCACAGAGAATCTGGGTGCAGACTGCCATATTAACCTTGCCAATGCCACTTACAACGGCAACGGTTTTGATTCCGTAAAAATCTCCTTCCACAAAAGTCATGCCTGCTTTTGTCACTTCGTTTGTATTTGTCATTTCTTCTTTTATGATAGCCACTTCTTCATCCATGGCTCCGATTAATCCAATTTTTTTCATAATGCCTCCTCATAGTAAAACAATCCGTTTCGTCCTTAAGTGTAGTTGATTTGTGTAGAAAAAGTCAAGGGTATCTTTATTTATAAATACGCACTTTGCAATAAGCCTTCTTTTTGGATTTATCTTTTGCCTTTGCATAAACCTTAACGGTATGGCCGATTCCCTTTTTCTTTGCACGGACAACACCTTTTTGCGTTACTTTGGCATATTTTTTATTGGAGACATACCATTTGACTTTTTTGTTTGTTGCATTTTTTGGTTTTACGGTGGCCTTTAATTTAAGTTTCTTTTTATAACGGAGTTTTGCTTTCTTTTTATTTAATGTTATTTTCGTCACCAGTTTGGTTGTTTTCTTTGTACTGCTTGTACCTTGTGCCGCAGTGGCAGTGGTGTTTGTTTGTGTTGTGGTCTGTAGACAGGCAGGGAGACTGGATGAGGCGGAACTGATTTTACTTAAATCCAAAATGCCGCCGGTCATGCAGTAGGAAGAAAGCCCTGAAACCTCACGCACACAGTTCAGCAGACGGTTGCGTCTTTGCACTGCGGAATCGTTTGGATATGCGGCGGCAAGAAGTGCTGTGGCAGCTGATACCTGAGGGGCAGCCATAGAAGTGCCGCTCATCGAATTGTACTTAATATAAAGAGCATTTGTTGGATTTGCTTTTGAAATGCCGATGTTATCAAAGTAAATTTTATGTACGGAAGTAAAGTTGCCTGTTAAGGAAACAATTTCTGCGTAGATGGTGTTGTTTCCCTTTATAAAATATAATTTACTGCTGTAGTGGGACCATGAAATTTCACCATTTCCTTCGATGCCCATATCATAAGATACCTGATATGTGCCATCGGCTAAGTTCATGCCGTCTATATCCATGTAAAGTGCCAAAGTTGCAGAACTTCGCGCAGCATCAATGGATATGCAGTAAGAGCCGCTGCCTGCCTGATTGTGCGAATCTTCTGCTGAGTAAGACTTTTCATTGTATAAAATGCTGCCATCTAATTTGCCGATTTCCGATGGGTGGTATAAAACGGCATCGTTTGAGTCAAAAGAGGTGAAATACGAACACCGTGAACTTCGCATACTGTCTGTGTAAACGGAAGGGTAAAAAACACCGGAATTTATTGTGGAAAAAATATTCCGGCCCGGTGCAAAAAGGTGGACCGTTTTATTTCCGTAATCGGAAAAAGATGCTTTTTTGTCTGATTGAGTGGTAGCACCTACGGTAATTACATAAGGGCTGTTAAGATCGTAGGGACAATCATTTTGCAATGTACCGGAATCGTGGTCTTCGCCATCGTTTCCGGCAGCAAAAAGAAACAGACTGCCATTTTGCCCAATCTGGTTAATCAGCGTTTTCATAGAGGTTGAACTACTTCCACCGCCACCCCAGGAACAGTTGATGGCAGCAATATTTGCGCCGAGAGTCTGCGCTTTATAGATGTAATTAAAAGCCGCGATGATAGCGGAATCGTATGATGTGCCGGCAGAATTAAAAACTTTCAACGCCATTAGTTTTGCATTGCTGATGCCGCAGATTCCTTTATTATTGTCCGATACGGCACTGATGACACCGGCGCAGTGAGTACCGTGTCCGTCCTCATCTTCGTCCATAGGATCACTGTCGTAATCTCCGAAATCATAGCCATATGTACCCGGAAGCTCTAACTGGTCGTAAGGATTTTTCCACATGTGAGCGGTTAAATCTTCGTGGGTGTAGTCAATACCGGTATCAACGACGGCAACAATGGTATCGCTGTCGTTACTTGTTTGAATCCGGTTTTTGTACTGAATACCGGAGGAAGTAGTCTGATAGGCTCCGGTGCCGTCTAAATACCACTGTTCATCGGCATAAGTATCGTTTGTCGTGGCTAATTTATAGCGGTAGTAATTTGGCTCGGCGGCAACTACATTATCCTGTCTTTTCAGTTTTTCAATAAGTTCTTTCGTTGAATAGGTATCGGAGCGAACCTCTGAAAGATAGAGATTTTTCCCCTTTTTCTTTTTGGCAGGACCAAAATCCCAGCTGTTTTTCACTTCAATATCGGAATCAAATGATGCGGTTCCCTCTTTGGCAAGTCCGGTTTTGAAAGAAGCGTTAAGTGTTACAATGGCTTCGCCCTCCACATAGTTATCAGAGATTTTAGCGGTCTTAGCCTGTTCAGTTACAGCCTGAATTTTATGCGGTATGATGCTGCTAAGCAAAAGAGATAAAATCAAAACCGAAATCAGTCCTCTTTTTCGCATAATTTCACGCTCCTTTCTCAAATAATCATTGCGTCAAATGGCAATAACTGCTATGATAGAAATAACGATTTATGATGATAAGTATACGAAAAAAATGTGAAAAAATTAAGTCGAGGAGGTAGCAGCATGTTATTTGTGAAAGTAGATGAACTCAAGCCCGGAATGCGCTTAGGAAAACCAATCTACAATAAAAATGGAGTTTTGTTGTATGACCGTGATACAAAACTTACGATGCAGGCGATTTACGGAATTAAAAATTTTAGGCTTTTAGGTCTGTACATACTTGAACCAGCAGAACCGGTTCCGCCGATGTCGGAGGATGATATTAACTTTGAGCGTTTCCAGACGATGGCAGTTTTTAGTATCCGCGAAGATTTGGATTTGATTGATTCCGGGAAAAAAGACAAAGGGCTTGACTGGCTGTGCAGTCTTATCATAAAGAATTATGGAGACTTAAACCATAAGATTAATTTTGTGCAGAATCTGCGAAGCAGTGAAGATTATATTTATAAACATGTTTTGAATGTTGCCATTTTGTCCGCCATTATTGCCGGTCAGATGGGCTTCCCGGTTGGACGGATTAATCTCCTTGTGAAGTCTGCTATTCTGCATGATATCGGTGCACTGAAATTACAGCAGTTACTGGATGCGGAAGATTTAGATGATGGCACGAAAGAAGTCGTTAAGAAAAACACACAGGAGACATTAGCCCGATATGGTGATTTGGATGAGGAAGTTCCGCGCCTCATTACCCAGATGCAGGAGCTTTATACAAGCGAGAGCGATGCAGAGATTCCGGCAGCGTTAAAAGAGAGCGTGAATGCAAATATCCTCTATGTGGCAGATGCGTATGACCGTATGACAGCAATGAAGTCTTTTGAGGAGCCGACTTCGGAAGTGAAAGCGGTGCGTGAACTTCTTGCGGATGAGGAGCGTTATAATAAGAAAATAGTAAATGCTTTGATTCATGGTATTTCTATTTTGTATCCGGGTGTATGTGTTGAATTGACAAATGGAGAAAAGGGATTGGTTGTCACTGAAAATGAAGATAATATTTTCGAGCCGATTGTCCTTGATTTCCGCAATAATAATTTGTATGATTTGTCGGATCCATCCGTGAAACAGACGGTTGAAATTGCCGATGTCATGAAAACGATGGATAACCGAATTAAACTGGATAAAAATCTGTTAGAAGAGTATCAGGCAAATTAGGAAGAGATACTAAAGATTTCCGCCGGATTGTCCGAGATATAAGTATAAGGATTTAGAAAGTGAGCGTGAAATCTATGGATATTTCGACCAATCGGATTTCCCTTACCTTTGATGACACGGAAAGAATGGAGAAAAAAAACGTGTCTGTACAAGACGCCAAGGATGGCGGCATCTCCCAGATTCAGGTGGGAGCGACAATGGATTGTTCCGTACAAGAGGCGGGGAAACACCACATTGTGTATACGGAAGCAGAAGCAAAACAATTACAGAAACAAAATATGGTGCCTTTAGACGATGCGCAGATGTCACCGGCGGATTTTATCAGCCGCTGTATGACCGGGAAAGATGCAAAAGCGGTTTCGGAAGATGGGACACCGTTAGAAGAATATACTTCATCTCAGCTTGAGCGGGCGGTCACAAGAATTAAGAAAGAACGTCATGAGAAGCAGGAGGCTGTCGAGCGTGAAGTGTCAAAACAGCGGGAAAAAGATGAGGCGGTAAGTAAAAATGCCGCTCAGTTAGCTGTGGACGGTAACGTCCCGGACGCTGTGATTGACCGGTTATTGGACAGTGACCTGCCGGTGACGGAAGAAAATGTGGCGAAGCTTTCGCATGCCGTAGATATGGCATCGGAAATCCGCTCTTTTTCGGACGCTGCGATGAAGTTTTTTATTGACAATGAAAATACAATTCTTACACCGGAAAGTATTAATGCCGGTGTTCATGGGGCCGTGGAAGGTGAAGAGAATCCATCGTCCGAGGAAAATGATTTTTCACTTGTGGAGAATCAGGTTCGCAGCCGCTTAGAAGAGAGCGGGATGGAAGCAGATGACGAAAACATGGCAGCAGCGAAGTGGCTGTATGAAGAAGATTTACCGGTAACGGCAGAAAATGTGGCACTTTCTTCGCAGGTAAAAGAATTAAAAGAAACTAAAGATTCGGTTTTGGCGGCACGAATTGCCGACCAAATGGCGGAAGGTGTGCAGCCGGAAAAAGCGAATTTAGTGAAATTATCGGTGGCAGAGGCTGTTCGTTTTAAGAGAAGACTGGCGGAAACCCAGCTTACGATGACGGCGGATGCCATCCGCACGATGTCAGAAAAAGGAATTTCAATTGATGTCACGAAATTGGAAGATATGGTTGAGAAACTTAGAGCAGCGGAAAAAGAGGCTTATCAGTCGGAACTTTTCAATGCGGATTTGCCGGTGACAGAAGAAAATATCAATACGCTGAAAGAAACTTCTCAGGCGGTAAAACAAGTGTTGTCTGCACCGGTTGAGTTTATGGGATATGCATTTACTCAGGGAGTAGAGGATACACTTTCTTCCCTGTCTTCTAAGGCTGAGGCGTTCACCGCTTCGTTTGATATGGTAGAAAATCGTTATGAGTCGGTGGGAACAGAAGTCCGCAGAGATTTAGGGGATTCGCTCACAAAAGCATTTTCCAATATCGATACGCTGCTTGAGGAAGCAGGTTTCGAGACAACAGCGAGAAATGAGCGGGCGGTTCGCGCTCTTGCTTATAATCAGATGCCTCTGACCGAGGAAAATCTGGTTTCTGTTAAAGAGTATGACGAGCGTGTTACGACGCTGATGAAAAGTATGAAACCGGAAGTTGTCTGTGAGCTCATACGCAAGGGCGAGAATCCGTTAGAAAAGACATTAGACGAATTGCAGAATGATGTGAATGAGATTTTAGCCCAAAATGATATAGAAGATATTTCTTTCCGGAAGTATTTGTGGAAGATGGACCACACGGATGGTCTTACGGAAGATGAGCGTGAAACGATGATTGGCGTTTACCGCCTTCTTCACCAGATTGAAAAAAGTGACGGAGCGGCAGCCGCTCAGGTATTAAATGAGGGAAAAGAATTATCGCTTTCTTCCCTTCTGTCGGCAGTCCGCACACGAAAAAAAGCCGGAATGGATGTCTCGGTGGATGATTCGTTTGGCATGGAAAAAGAAGTAATTGCTTCGAAAAATTCCATTTCCGAGCAGATTTATGCGGCATATGGACAAAATATTGCGGCAGATTTAACGGAAAAATTGTCACCACAGGTATTAAAAGAGGCAATGGGTGGAAATGAGGAAATTTCAGCAGAGGCATTATTGGAGCGGTGTGAAGAGGCAGCAATTGCAGAGGAAAATACCTTTTATGAGAATGAAGTGCGCTCTGTGCGTGAGGCGGCTGCAAAGAGTGAGTCAGAGGTGATAAATTTCTTAGAGGCGCTGGATTTACCGGCGACACTTTCCAATCTTTCACTGGTGCAGGAGTTTCGGCAGATGGGTGCCGGTAAATGGCGTGATTTGTGGAAAGAAGAGGATACCGATGCGGTTCTTGATGCGATGGAAGAGCCGGACTCTTTGGATGATGTATTTGCAGAAATTGAAGAAAACATGCAAAAAGAACTAGTGGAAAGACGGGAATCAGACGATATAACATATGATGAAATTACATGGCAGAATCAGATGTCCCGCTTGTTTACATTCCATGGCGCAATGCGCCGCTGTCAGGTTTATGAAGTGCCGATATTGACGGAATTTGGAATTACGACTTGTAATATTACAATTAGGGAAGGCGTGGAAAAAGAAAAGGGCAGTATTGAGATTGCTATGAATTCTAAGGAATTTGGCAGGTTGCAGGCTAGTTTTAAGGTAAAAGAGAAAAAGGTAAACGGCTTTGTTACCGTAGAGGATGAAACGAGTGTTTCCTCCTGCCAAGAGCGCATGGATGCATTTGAAAAGGAATTGGAAGAGATTGGTTTTACAATGGATGGTAATACCCTGATTACGGGGCAAAGGACGTCTCTTTCCGTAGGAAATAAAAAAGAAGGTGCAAAAAATCAGGATTTGTACCGGATTGCCAGATTATTTGTGGTAACCATGAACAGAAAGGACGATGACAATGAAAATTAATACAAATATTTCGGCGCTTCGCGCAAATTTTAACTTGAACAGTGTACAGTCACAGTTGACAGCAAGTACAAACAAATTATCTTCCGGCTATCGGATTACAAAAGCAGCAGATGATGCGGCAGGAATGGCAATTTCCCAGAAAATGCACGCACAGATTCGAGGACTTCAGAGAGCGTCAAAAAACGGTTCAGATGGTGTTTCTTTTATTCAGACGACAGAAGGTGTTCTCTCTGAGATTGAAAATATGTTACAGCGCTGCCGTGAACTTTCGGTACAGGCGGCAAACGGCAGTGTGACAACGATTGAAGATAAACAGGCACTGCAAAATGAGATTGATTCTTTGATGGCGGAAATCGACCGTTTGTCAAAAGATACTGAGTATAATACGATGAGTGTGTTAGATGGTTCCTGCTGCCGGCAGTCCTCATCCAACAATGTTGGTGTGAAATTGATTGATGCCAGTGATGATGTGGCATTAACCGGTTACAAATTTAAGATTGTATCAGAGGCAACACAGGCAACTGCAAAAACAGGTGCACTTGGATTTGCACCAACAGATGTAGTTGATAAGGCGACTGCAGGACAGATTCAGATTAATGGTGAAGTGATTGATATTAAGGAAGGTCAGACTTTTGAAGATGTTTATGCAAACATTCGTGATTACTGTGAAATGATGAATGTCGATGTGGTTCCGGTAAATGCCGCCGGTGTGGAGTGTGAACTGGCTGCGGCGACAAATCTTTCCTTTACTTCGGTTATTTACGGTGCATCCCAGAAGTTAAATATCACAACGGATAATGCAAATCTGGCGCAGAAACTTGGTATTAACGGTGTGCAGACTACAGAGGGTACCGATGCAAAAGTAACACTTGATACTACTTCCGGATTTTCAAATACGGCAACAGTATTTATCAATGGCGGACAGATGGAAGTGTCGGACCGCGACGGATTCCGCATGTTATTTGATATTTCAAATGCGAAAGCAGGTTCAGACGCTACCGTTACCATGTTGGATGCCGGTTATGTTGCAATCCAAATTGGAGCCAATGAGGGACAGAGCATTAACATTTCGATTCCTTGTGTGAATACAAAAACGCTGGATATTGAAAACTGTAACGTATGTACCGTGGCAGGAGCTTCTTCCTCAATTTCAGCTTTTGATGATGCGATTCAGCAGGTTTCTTCCATTCGTGCTAAACTTGGTGCCTACCAGAATCGCTTGGATTCTGCAATATCAAGTCTTGATGAGACTTCACAGAACTTGACGGAGGCATGCTCTCGTATTGAAGATGTGGATATGTCGGAAGAAATGACAAAATATACACAGTACAGCGTGTTGGTACAGGCAGGTACTTCGATGTTAGCACAGGCGAACAACCAGCCACAGACGATTTTACAGATTCTTCAGGGATAAAAAAATCCCGCGAATAGGAGGAAGATGGCATGGAAAAAGAACGATTACAGGAATATGCAGCGCGTGTGACACAGGCAAACCGAAGTGAACTTGTTGTGATTATTTATGAGGCAACACTTGCCAGTATAGAAGAGGGAAAAAAATATTTAAAACAGGGAGAAATTGAAGCGGCGCGCCATGAAATTGAACGTGCGCGCAGTATGATTACGGAGTTGATGGCAAGTTTAGATTTGCATTATGAGATTTCCCATTATCTTCGCCAGTTATATGTGTTTGCATACCGGGAACTTTGTCAGGGAATCGCAAACAGAGACCCGGAGCAGTTAAATCATGCAACGGATATTTTTGAAGCACTTCTTCCTTCTTTTAAAGAAGTTGCAAAACAGGATGACTCCGAAGCCGTTATGAAAAACGTGCAGACAATTTATGCAGGCCTCACATACGGGCGTGGAACGCTCAATGAGACGATTGATAGCGGGGCTGATGCAAATCGCGGATTTGAGGCGTAAATTCGGCGTTTGTCTGAATGCTCTGCACTTGGCGCAGTAAATATTTATAACGGAAGGACAGCGCATTGATTTCATAGATATAGCTGTCAATTAAATCCGGGTCACATACATTTTCAAAATTGGAATGGGCGGTTTCAAGCGCCTGTTGTAAGGACTCAATTTCCTGCATAAGCTCGGCTTTTGCCTGGCATGCAGGATTTTTTTTATTCTTCATTTCACACTCTCCTTTACGATGAAAAATCACAAATACTTAGTAACAGTATAGTCAAAAAATGGAAAGGTTATGCACATTATCTTGTGTCGTAAAACGCTTTCGAAAGTTGTTGACAAGGAGGTATGCGGCGTGTTAAATTTGTAGCACATCACAGATAGGAGGTGAGTGATGACCTTAGTTTACGAGTTGATTTTTCTTGTTCTCGTACCGGCATCCCTCTTCGATTTATGGCAGTACCGTGTGCCGAATGCACTTTGTTTTGCCGCTCTTGTGATAAGCCTTATCGGCCATCTGGACAGGATATCGGCAGGCGGGATTTCTTTCTGGCTTGCAGGGATAATCATTCCGTTTTCTGTCAGTTTTATATTTTACGTTTGCCACGTATTCGGGGCATCCGATAGTAAATTAATTTCTGTTATAGGAGCATTCCTTGGTTTTAGGGCTGCACTCCGTATCCTTGTTTATTCTATTTTTGTTGGTGCCATTATGGCGCTGTTTAAGATGATTTGGCGGAAGAATATGTTTCGCCGGTTTCGCTATTTATTTCAATTTATAAAAAGTGATAAAAAAACACGAAATAAAAATCCCTATTATGACATGAGACGAGATGGTGAAGATGGTGTCATTCCTTTTTGTATTGCCATATCCATCGCTGCCTTATGGGAGATATTTTAGGGAAAGTGCCCTTTTATGCAAATGGAAGGGAACGGAAAAAGGAGGATTCGGATGAAAGAAACGATAATACTTTTGTATTTTTTGCAGGCAGATTATGGAAGGCGGCTGCTCCGCTTTTTGACAAGGAAAAAGAATAAACAGATACGATTGGAGTTAATGACAGAGAGAGAACGAGTGATGTGGCGGACGGAGACAGAGAACCAGCGGATTGTTGTTTTGACCGATGATGAGGGACTTTATGCAGAGGCAAAAAAAGAGGTGATTCTGTTAGGAAAGGCAGATGACAGGCAGCAGAAGAAGATTTTACAGTATCAGCGTGCCGAGGGCATTTACGAGGATTTATTGAAAATTCTTGGTTATAAGCCTTTGGAAGAACAGAAAAAAATACAAAAAGGTGTGATTATGTTTTTTTCGCCGGAGGGAATGATTGTTACGGAGCTTGCGGTGATGACGGCACAGTATCTGGGGACAAAAGGGCGGTGTCTGTTTGTCAGCTTAAGCGGATTTCCGGTATATTTTGACGGTGAATTTTCGAAAGATCCGCATTGGCAAAAAAGAGATATTGGCGAGCTTCTTTTGTGTCCATCGGAGAAGTTGTTTTCAGCGCAGTTACCGCAGTATGTTTATCCGTTTGGCAGTGCTGATATGCTGACTCCGTTTGCCCATTATAAAGATTTGTTAGACTGTGGAATCGAAGACTTGAAAAAGTTATTTGAGAGGCTCTTGACAATAGGTGAATATGATTCGCTGGTTGTCGAGATGGGGGCTTTGTCGGAGTCTTTGATGGAGTTTATGGTGTGTGCCGACAGGCTGTTTGTTGTAGATAAAAGAGATGGTTTCGGTGATGTGCGTAAGAAGGTTTTTTTGCATTATTGTGAGATGGAGAAAAAGAATGATTTATTAGCACTTGCTGAGTTTATTCCGGAATGGGAAGAGATACAAAACTGGCGGGAAAATCTTTGCACTCTGCCACTTGTCGAGTGGCCACAAAATAACCAGTTGATGTCACGTATGGAGCACTTACTGGAAAAAGAAGGAGGCCCGGAGGATGGATGTGTATGGGAAGATATGGAATGAAAGACGGATGGTAATTCGGGAACGGGTACTGGAGGAGGTTCCACCCGGTGCAGAACTTGAGGATGAAACCCTGCAGGCGATGATTGACCGGACGATAACGGAGCTTTTTCCGGATGAGTATATCCGGCTGGAAGAAAAGCGAAAATTGCGCCACATGGTCTTTAATTCAATTCGCCGCATGGATGTTTTGCAGGATGTGTTAGAGGATGAGACGATTACGGAAATTATGGTAAACGGACCGCATCACATTTTTGTTGAGCAGGCGGGGCGTTTGTATGAGACGGGACTTTCGTTTGAGCATCAAACGAGGCTGGAAAACATTGTTCAGCAGATTGCTTCCCGGGGAAACCGCATTGTGAATGAGTCAAACCCGATTTTGGATGCCCGCTTGGAAGATGGTTCCCGCGTAAATATTGTTGTGCCGCCGATTGCACTGGAAGGACCGGTGATTACCATTCGTAAGTTTCCAAAAGAAGCAATGACGATGGAGAAACTTCTTTCCCTTGGTGCGTTGACAAAGGAGGCATGTGAGTTTTTACAGAAGCTTGTGATTGCCAAATACAATATTTTTATTTCCGGAGGAACCGGTGCCGGAAAAACCACATTTTTAAATGTGCTGTCTAATTTCATTCCGAAAGAAGAGCGTGTGATTACGATTGAGGATTCTGCGGAATTGCAGATTCAAAACATCGCAAATCTGGTTCGATTGGAAGCCAGAAACCGCAATGTGGAGGGGAAGAATGAAGTTACCATCCGCGATTTGGTTAAGAGTGCACTGCGTATGCGTCCCGACCGGATTATTGTTGGGGAGATTCGAGATTCTGCGGCGATTGATTTATTGACAGCGATGAATACCGGACAGGCTGTATGCGTTATTTTAAGACTGCTAAAAAGCCCGAAAAATGGTACTTTTAGACTATCATAGTTTTGAAAGAAGTTCAAGATGAGATATTTTCTGAGATAATATGGCTAAACAAAACAAAGAGGGATTTCATTGTTGTGTTATATGTGATAGAATATACCTATACGATATGTAAGGAAAGAGGAAGAAAATGAAAGAACATGATCAGGTTTATTTGAAAGTCTTTAAGGTAGAGGTTGAGCCGGAGAATGTGATTATTGTAAACTACATTGGAAATAAGGAGGATATTACAGATATCGCTGCATATTTGAATTGTCATATAGATTGTGTGAATATGGATATTCTCTTAGAACGCTTAATTCATCGTAAGATGCAGGCATATTTAGAAACAGAAGGTAAATGGAAATGCAAAAAGCTTGTCAAAAGATACAACAAATTCCTGGATGAAAGAGGATGTTTTCTTAAGCCGGAAATACTCGAACTTTATTTTTTTGCGATTGCTCCAGAGAAATACTGTGAGATGACACAGATGAGTGAGGATATGAAGAAAGAATTTATAGAAAGGATAAAGGCGAACAGCACAATTTGGGAAGATACCAAACTTGCAAGAGAATCCGTACAAGGCAAGAGCGGTCTTGGATGAGAATGAAAAAGTAGAGACGTTAATCAATATGGCTCGTGTGAAAGTTGTCGCAATAAACAGCATTGTAAAATGGGAAAACCGTGCAAAAGCTTAAAATAAAGAGTTTTTAGACCAAAGGGCATATCTTGAGATGTCGGTTTTGGTCTTTCTTTTTCCTATTGGTGTAAACTTATCCATAGTCTTGAAAGGGGGATGCGCTATAAGTAGCGGACAAGAGGGTTGTGGAAACACTATGGTCAATGAGTGTGAGTCCGTATTTTGGTACACCTTGTGAGTATAATTTAAAATAGAATCCGATTGAAAAATTTTGTGATTTTTGGTAGAATTATTTTAGACCCTGATAAAAACCAGTTAAAAAATGGGTTAAGGAGGAATATCATGGAAACAAAAACTACTTGTGGGAGACCTGCAGGAAGGAAGAAAACATCGAAAATAGAAGTATCCTTGGAACCAGAAATCAAAGAAGCTTTTATGAATATTCTTCATGAAGAAGGAAAAACTGCATCCGTGGAAATTGGACAGTGGATTCGAGCATATATAAAAGAAAATTCGGAGGAGAAATAGCCATGAATGTAGTATCACTTTTCAGTGGAATCGGTGGGTTGGATCAAGGATTTATTGACGCAGGCTATGACGTTGTATGGGCAAATGATTTTGACCAGTATGCAGCCTATACATATAACAAAAATAACCCGGAAGGGATTATGCATTTGGGAGATATCAATGAAATTCCGTTAGAAGAAATCCCAGCACACGATGTGCTTATAGCTGGGTTTCCTTGTCAGCCATTTAGCATGATGGGTGTGCAAAGAGGGTTTGAAGATACGAGAGGTACATTGTTTTTTAGAATTGCAGAGATAATAAACTATCAGGTTGAGCATAACAGAGCACCACGAGTAATCGTGCTAGAAAATGTTAGAAGACTCCTTACACATGATAATAAGAATACATTTGCAACCATCAAACGTTCCCTAGAGGGATTAGGTTACAAAGTATTTCATGCCGTTCTTAATTCAGCAGATTATGGCGTACCACAAGTGCGAAACCGATTATTTATCGTCTGCTTTAGAAATCAAGATGTGGAGTTTGATTATCCAGAACCACAGGAATTACAACTTTCAATGCATGACATATTAGAGACTGAGGTTGATGAGAAATTTTATTTGTCGGATAAGGTTAAGCCTACAATTTTGTCAGATGGAACAGGTGGATATGTAGCAAAGTCCGAAATTAATCAGTCTCCTGCAAGACCATTGTGTGCAACGATGGGCAAGATGCATAGAGCTTGTCAGGATAATTATTATTCTGACGACTATATTCTTGGTAATGGAGACACAGAACGTATTAGAAAGTTGACTCCAAGAGAGTGTGCAAGATTGCAAGGCTTTGATGATGAATTTGTTATTGATGTATCAAATGCTCAAGCATATAAGCAGTTTGGCAATGCTGTGACAGTAAATGTTTCAAGGGCAGTGGCAACACAGATAAGAGAAAAATTGGAGCAGATTGGAGAGTGGCACTAACATGGAAAAAAGCAATGAGGTTAGTGAGATATTGGCATTTATTGATGCCTATGGATTAGAGCGTAGAAAGGCTGATGCTAATAGGTGTTTAGCTTTATTTACTGAAGAGGTAGATGAAGATTTTCTTAAATCACGTGCAGAGGAAGTAAAAGCAGCACATAAAGTTGATGAAGATGTTGTAGATGCTTTTAAACGTTTGGCGGCTATATGTGATGGAGATAATGCCTGCAAATCGTGTCCCGTTAATAAATATTGCAACCATTATATAAAATCTATGAGAGAAAGCGTAGATGAGAATTCTCTCAAAATGATTGATTTATTTTGTGGAGCTGGTGGATTATCACTTGGCTTTACTCAAGAAGGATTTGTAACAAGTCTTGCTAATGACATACAGGAATGTTGTGTAGATACCTACGCACATAATCATCCAGAAACACCAAGAGATCATATTATTCTTGGTGACATTAAGCAGGTAGTCGATAATGTTGAGAGCCTTCTTAGATATAAAGATATTGATGTGGTTGTTGGAGGTCCACCATGTCAAGGGTTTAGTGAAGCAAATAGACAACGTTTGATTGATGACCCAAGAAATCAGTTATATAAAAACTTTGTTCAGATTGTTGACAAAGTAAAGCCTAAGTTTTTTGTAATGGAAAATGTTAAGGGGATGCTTAAAGTAAAAGACCAGGTTATTGAAGACTTTGCAGCTATTGGGTATACAGCAACAGCTCACGTTTTGAATGCTTGTGATTATGGTGTTCCGCAGAATAGAGAACGACTTATTTACATAGGAAACCGACTAGAAATTGACAATGAAAGTTTGTTTGAAGAAATCATAGAATCAAGTAAGCAGATTCCTAATCATACTCTTGCAGATGCGTTGTTTGGACTTCGTGAATTACAGGCGTCAAGAATTAAAAATTCTACTAATCTTGAGACAGAAGAGTCAGGAAGAAAAATAGAAAAAAAAAGAACGGATGAGGTAAATGAATACATTGATTATATTAATCAAGGATGTGTTTGCCCGGCAGTGTGTAACCATAAGGCTCGATATAATAATGATAGAGACATAGAAATCTATGGAAGGATGAATCCTGGGGATAAGTCGGATGATCCTAAAATTGCAGATATAATGCCATACAAGAGCCGTAGTGATATTTTTAAGGATAAGTATTTTAAGCTTGAACCGGATAAGGTTTGTAAGACGATTACAGCACATATGAAGTTTGATTGTAATATGTATATTCATCCTACACAAGCAAGAGGATTAACACCAAGAGAAGCTGCGAGAGTGCAGTCATACCCTGATGACTACTTCTTCAGAGGTTCTTACACAAAAACTTATATGCAAATTGGAAATTCTGTACCGCCGTTGTTGGGTAGAGCAATTGCTACGGTAGTAAAGAAGTATATTGAAAATAACAGTGATAAATAAATTCAATGGATTGGAGGATTATTATGGGTTTTCATGAGACATTTCAACAGGTAGCTTCTGTGTTAGAAAACATTGGCTCAATAGTTGAAGAAGAAAATTATGATGGACTTATTGTAAAAAGGTTGGAGGCATCTAATACACTAGATAAGGGTAGAACTACAAAGCAGTCACATATTGCTATTACGGGTTCACAGATGGATATGTTTCCATATGTTAGGGCAGATGGTTATTTTGAAGTTGAGTACGATAAAGAAGATGCCGATTTGAAAAAATATTTTGTCGCACAAATTCCTGTATATTTGCATAAAGAGAATGTTAGTTATTTGGACTCTGATGTAGAGTTGTTTTCTGAAACAGAAAAATTGGTGCATATCAGCATTGTTAGAAGTAGAAGAAATGGTGCGGCGGATCAGATTCAAATGTCAATGACATATATGGACACTCCTACATATGTTGATTACAGAAGAATTGTTCATGCTGGAAGCTACATGGTTCTTCTCAAAAGAAAATCAGAAATGTTATATGATATGTTTTCTGTAAAAGCAGAAGATGCAGAATTGGAAGACGTTTCATTAGCAGCAAGCAATAACTGTTTTGAAAAGCTTGCAACTAATACTGTTGTACATTTAGATGAGCTACTTCGAATTGATAAAGATACCGAAGATCTAGAGGAAAGAAACAAACGATTATTCAAATATTGGATGGGTTTGCAAGTGAAACCAGAAGGAGACTCAGATGCCGGAGAACCATATAGTGAATCAACTATTAGCCAGTATGTTGCAGATATAAATAGAACGGAGTTACCATCGCAACCAGGAAAGACAGTATTTTATACAACAAGTGTTGGGGACGTGGAAATTATTATAGAAACACTTTCAAATAGTCCTGATAAGTATGCACCACAGATTACTGCCGTTAGAAAATACTTGGAATATTTAAAATCAGAAGAAGATACGGAAAACTATGAGGATATTCTTAATCATTGTATGTGGGGAATCCATATTAAGAAAAAGAATAACGCACTTTCAGAAGAAAATCCTCATGTCTGTATTGGATGGTCTGCGATGGGGGATTTGACTGGAGTTGAAACAGATACCGACATCACTAAATTATATGAGCAAGCTTATCCTGATAATACTAATAATCGCTCAAAGGGACAGGATGTAGGACAGATTAGAAGATTTATTAAAGAGGTTAATATAGGAGATTATATCATTTTTGCAGAGTCGGATGTTTTTCATATTGGACGTGTTGAATCTGAGTATTTCTATGATACTTCGGAGAATCCAGACCAAAATCCAGACTATGTGAACAATCGTAGAGTTACATGGCTTAAGAAGAATGTAAGCAGAAAGATATTGTCAAAGCAGATGCATAAATCTCTTGCGACATCAATGTCTATCTTTGGAATAAGTGATTATCGTGCAGCAGTGGTAGATATTCTTCGTGGCACTTATAGGAAAGATGATGATATAGTTGAAGCGGATGAGAACTATGATGAATTGAAATTTGTCTCTGGATTTAAAAGTAACTTCAAGAGAAATAGAATTTTATTCGGTGCACCGGGAACAGGTAAGAGTTTCAAATTGAATAAAGAGTGTAAGGCTCTGTTGGGCGAAGGTAATGAAACTGATTATGAGAGAGTTACATTTCACCCTGATTATTCTTATGCAAATTTTGTTGGAACATATAAGCCTGTTATGGTTAAAAATGAAAGTACCTGGGAAGCAGATGAAGATAAGAAAGAAGTAATTGCTATCTTAAAAGATAAATCAAAGTCAGCACAGGAAAAATATGATTTGTTATATGACAGATTTAAGGCGGATAGCTTAACAAGGCTTCCCGTTCTTCTTGGGTTATACTGTGATGACAATTTCAAAACAAGAAAGCAGGACGGAACAGATGCGGTTGGTGATAATAGCGTGGAAAGAAACCACGGCCGAGCTATCAGACCATATGTAAATCTTGATGCGGAGTCTACAGGCAAGAAAGAAATCGCCTATGAGTATGTTCCTGGTCCTTTTATGAGAGTTCTTGTAAAGGCTCTTAAGAGTTGTATGGATGGAAGTAATAAACCATACGTGCTTGTTGTAGAAGAAATCAACAGAGCCAACGTGGCAGCAGTATTTGGAGATGTATTCCAGCTCCTTGATAGAGATGGGGACAATATTAGTGAATATCCTATTGCCACAACCAATGACATGCGTACATATCTTGCAGAGCAGTTAGGTGTTGATGAAAGTGCTGTAGAGACTATTAAGATTCCAGATAATATGTTTATTTGGGCAACTATGAACAGTGCCGACCAGGGAGTATTCCCTATGGATACTGCATTCAAGAGAAGATGGGACTTTACATATCTTGGAATAGATGATGCAGTTAAGGAATTTTCTGAAAAAATTGTTAATAGAAAATATGTACTTGGCAAAAAGTCTTTTGCTCGTTTAGTTACTTGGAATGACTTAAGAACAGCAATTAACGAAACACTTTCTTCAGATACCTTCAACATAAATGAGGATAAGCTTCTTGGACCATACTTTATTGCGAAGTCCGTACTTGAGAGCGATGTTGATTCGGATTTTACGGATGTATTTAAGAATAAAGTATTGATGTATCTTTTTGATGATGCTGTTAAGCATAAGAAAAAGACATTTTTTATAGAATGTAAAGATGATGAGAAAGGCGTTAGATACTCAGATATCTGTAAACTGTTTGATGTCAAGGGTGTATTTATTTTCCCTACAGAGATATCAAAGAGGTTTTCTGATAAGCCAGATGAAGAGAAAAGTGAGGCGGATAATTAATGATATCAGAATTTATTCGTGAACAGAAACGTTATACAAGGGATGAATTGAAAGAAAAGTTTTCATCTGTTAGTACTGTTTGTTCTGATGCGGATATCGTTCGAATTATCAAGAAGTTAAAGGGCTATGGTATCCTTAAGTCAGTTAAGGAATCTGATGAACAGTTAAATATGTCAGATTTAGTAGAAGAGGATGTGGAGGTTGTTGATGAAGATGACATTCAAAAGAAGTTTTATTATGTATTCACCTTTGTAGGAATTATTATTGTCGAAGGAAGGGTATTAAAGTGTTATCCGAAGTATCTGCACAAGAATGACAAGCCAACAGAGGAATTAAAACAGATCCTTAAGGTTCTTCAAAAGTACAATTCTAAAGAGCAGATTATCAGAATGTACAATGATGGTGGTCGAGAGACAACTTTTAACAGATTAGCCGTTATGGTTTATCTTCTCAATGATTATTTTGAAAATGGAATATATACAAATACAGAAGATATTATTGAAACAAACGGTATGGGAGAGATTCATTGGGAACGAACAATAAACGGTACTTACCCGATAATAAAGAATGGCCGTCCTTATTATGTGGAATTGCAAACTAAACGAAGGATAAATGACGATGAGGATTTCTTTAAGAGATTACATGAAATAATCCTTACACAATGTACCAAGGAACTGAAAGACACAGATTTGTTAGAATTATTGGAAATCGAAGGAGTGACCCTTACAGATGAGTCATTAGAAGGTTTGGGGGAAGAAGATTACATTCTCTGCAAATTAAGCAAGGAGTTAAATATTCAGTTCAATACAAGAAAGCAAATTCTGTTAAAAACCATTGAAGCATTTATTATGAACAAGAGTACTCTTGATGATGTAGATAGCTTTAGCATGTATGGCACAAACAGATTTAATCTTGTTTGGGAAGCTGTATGTGCGGAGGTTATGAACGATAGGCTACATACGCAAATTGAGAATTTGGAAATTGATGATGTAATTATACCTGAAGGAGCAGATTACAAATTAACAGATGAGTTGATTGATGTAATTGAGAAGCCGAAGTGGTGTGGAAAAACTAATGAAGGTATAGAATTTGTAAAAGAAGCAGAAAAGTCATTAACCCCGGATTTAATTACAATTCATAGGGATGGAGCGAAATGTGACTTTATTATTTTTGATGCAAAATATTATAATATCCAACTTGAGGTAAATCTACCATTAGGTGGACAGCCGGGGATAGGGGATGTTACAAAGCAGTATTTGTATCAGCTTGCCTATAGAAAATTTGTGGAAGCTAATAAGATTGATAAGGTTAGGAATTGCTTTTTGATGCCTACTGAGGATGATGGTATAGAAGGGGTGGTAAAGAAAGGTTCTGTCAGAATGAACATGTTGGGGACCTTGGGTTTGGAGCAGATTCAGATTCGACTACTATCGGCAAAGAGAATGTATGCATACTACTTGGCAAAGCAGAGATTTGATATAGCTTCATTGGAATTATAAGAGGAGATAGGCGCATAAAAGCAAAATTAAAATGAAGTTATCTTTTTTTGCGAAAACAAAAAGAAATAACCATATACTATTATTATGAAGGGCGCCCTTCAGGCGTCCACTCGCAACGGAACATAGTAACATAGAAAAATATTGCACAGAAATCCATTCCCGGATTTCTGTGTTTTTTCTTTTCTACGTTTATATATTATCTTTGTGAACAACCATAAAAACTTAGAAATGGAGGAATCTATTATGGAAGCAAAATTCACTTTACGCAAGCCTACATGGAAAGGGCTTGGAATCAATGTAGCTGAGGCACGTTCCTCGGAGGAAGCACTTGCGATGTCAGGCTTAGACTGGCATGTATATCAGCAGACAATGACTGCCGACAACGGCATCCCAATTATGGGGTACAAAGCCAACATCCGCGATGTGGATGACCAGCTCCTCGGTGTCGTAACCGACAAATATCAGGTAGTACAGAATAGGGAAGCCTTTGCTTTTACAGATGAGCTTCTAGGACATGGTGTCCGCTACGAGACTGCCGGGATGTTGCAAGACGGAAGAAAGACTTGGATATTGGCAAGACTTCCACAACGTTATCAAATGTTAGGCGATTGGGTTGATCCGTTCCTTGTCTTCTACAATTCCCATGACGGCTCCGGAAGTATCAAGGTAGCTCTTACCCCCATCCGGGTAACTTGTCAGAATACCCTAAATCTAGCACTTAGGAAAGCAAATCGTGTCTGGTCCACCAAACACACCGGGGAAATCCATTCCCGTATGGATGATGCCAGAGAAACATTGTTCCGGGCTGAGGAGTACATGGATGAGCTAAACCGAGAAATGAACCGATTGGCTGATATTTCCTTTACCGATAAAGCGGTGGAGCAGTTTATTGAAGAACTGATTCCGGTTCCGAAAAATGCTTCTTCTCAACAGGAAAGAAACGTAAGAAGGTTAAGAAACGACCTGATGGACAGATACCACAAGGCACCCGACTTAAAACATCTGGCTGGCAACGGCTATAAGTTAATCAATGCCGTATCCGACTTTGCTACCCATGCGGAACCATTGAGAAAGACGGATTCCTATCAGGAAAATCTCTTTGCAAAAACTTTGGATGGCAACCCGATGATTGATAAAGCTCACCGAATGATTTTACAGGCAGCATAATACAACGAAAGCAGAAATAGCGTACCTTGTCAAATTGGGGATACGCTTTTTTTCTGCCAAAATAAGGAGGAAAAGAAAGATGAAAGCAATTCAATTCTACACAAATCTTACAGAAACATTGAAAGAAAACTTAGGAACAGATTGGACAATCGAACTTCATACCGATGTGATTCTCAACAACGGAACCACTCACATCGCATTGATTCTTTATAAGAATGGGGAGAAACTTCATCCGCAGATTTATCTGGAACGGTTTTTCGAGGATTATAAAAGGGGAAAGACCATGAAAGAAATTTTACAGGATGTCATGACAACTTATGAAGAAGCTTTAAGGAATATCAATCCGGACAGCCTTTCCGGTATCGAAGATTGGGAACAGGTAAAGGGAAGACTTGCTTTCCGTCTGCTCTCTAAGGAACGTAACAAGGAAACACTGGAAAACTATGTGTATAAAGACTTTTTGGATTTGGCTGCCATTGTTACGTTCTGTGCGGAAATCGATGAACAGGGAGTAAAGGCAATCCGTGTCACTCACGATTTAGCTGAACGTTGGAATGTTTCCAAGGAGGAAATTTTACAAGCTGCGGAAGAGAACACAGAGGATCTTTTCCCTGTCAGGATGGAGCCTATTTTGGACACTCTGTGCCGTGTGGCAGATATTTCCAGAGATGATCTTCCGGAAGAAGTCCTTGCAGAAGAAGATTCGCCTCAAATAATGGTTCTCACCAATTATCTGGGAGTTAATGGGGCAACGGTGCTTCTGTACGATTCGTTTTTGCAACAAGTTTATGAAAAACTTAGAGGAAAGTTCATCATTCTGCCAAGTAGTATCCACGAGGTAATTGTAATGCCTTTGGCTTCTGCACCGCCTATCACTGATTCTCAGAAAATGGTGGAACAAATCAATCGCAGTGCTGTGAAAGAGGAAGAAATTCTTTCAGATAGTGTCTATCTTTATGATGGTGAGAAAGTAATTTTAGCTTGCGATTCGAAGGGAGTGTGTGCGTATGAAGAAAACATTGATTAGCACCAAAGATATGTCACACGAAGACTGGTTGAAAATCCGCAAATCCGGTATCGGTGGTTCCGATGCCGGAGCCATCTGCGGACTCAATCCTTATTCCTCTCCTATGGCAGTTTATCAGGATAAGGTTAGTGAGGAACTTACAGAAACTGATAACGAGTCCATGCGACAGGGAAGGGATTTGGAAGAATATGTGGCAAGACGGTTTACGGAGGAGACCGGGAAAAAGGTGAGACGTGCCAATGTCATTTATAAAAGTACGGAATATCCTTTTATGTTTGCCAATGTGGATCGGATGATTGTCGGGGAAGATGCCGGACTGGAGTGTAAGACAGCTTCTGCTTATTCTGCTGACAAATGGAAAGATGGTCATATTCCGGAATCTTATCAAATCCAGTGCCATCATTATATGGCAGTCACCGGGGCAAAGGAATGGTATATTGCTGTCGTTATCCTTGGTCGAGAGTTTATCTGGCACCGGATTGAAAGAGATGAAGAGTTGATTCAAAACCTCATTTCCATTGAGAAAGATTTCTGGAATAACCACGTACTACCAAGAGTTATGCCGGAACCCGATGGCTCAGAATCTTCGGAAGAACTCATCCGGGAATACTTTGGTAACGCTTTAAAAGAAAAGTCGATACCGTTGACCGGGTTTGATGAACAGCTGAAACGGAGGGCAGAGATTACCAAGCTCATGCAAAAACTTGATACGGAGAAGAAAACCATTGAACAGAAACTGAAAGTGTTTATGGCAGATGCTGAGATTGCAGAAAATGAACATTTCCGGGTTTCATGGAAAAACAGTTCTTCGGCAAGGTTGGACACAAAAGCTTTGAAAGAAGAACAACCCGACATTTACAGCCAATATTGCAAAACTACACATAGCCGTCGCTTTCTGGTAAAGGCGATGGCCTCTTGATTCAGAAGGAAAAGGAGGATACATTACCATGGATGTAAAAAACGAACTGGCTAAAAAAGCAGAGAATACAGGAAAAGTGAAGCTTACGAAAAACATGCCGATTGCAGACATGATTAAAGCACTAGAGCCGGAGATTGCAAGAGCATTACCAAGTGTCATTACACCGGAGCGATTTACCCGGATGGCACTCAATGCCCTCAACAACACCCCGAAACTGGCAGAATGTACGCAGATGAGTTTCTTAGGTGCTCTGATGAGTGCGGCACAACTTGGTCTGGAGCCAAATACCCCACTTGGTCAGGCTTATTTAATTCCTTACAAGAATAAGGGAGTTTTGGAATGTCAGTTCCAGATTGGTTACAAAGGTTTGTTAGACCTCGTATATCGGAACGAGATGGTTCAGACGGTACAGGCTCAAGTTGTTTATGAAAATGATGAACTGCGATATGTTCTCGGATTGAATGGTGAGCTTACTCATATCCCAAGGCTGAGGGATAGAGGGAAGCCGATAGCTTTCTATGCATTGTTTAAGTTGGATAACGGCGGTTATGGATTTGAAGTTATGAGCAAAGAGGACATGGACGAGTTTGCCACGAAATATAGTAAGGGCATCTCCTCTGCCTATTCCCCATGGAAAACCAACTACGAGGACATGGCAAAGAAGACCGTTATCAAGAAAGTGTTGAAATATGCCCCATTGAAAACGGATTTTCAACGGGCACTATCTAATGATGAAACCATCAAAACCCAGTTTGCAGTGGATATGTCTGAGGTAGAGCCGGAGGAAATCATTGATATGGAAGAAGGTGAAGTGCTTGAAGCTGCTGTCTAATAAGGAAAAGCTTGTTTGCTCCCGGATTCATCGGGAGTATAACAAGTTTCAGTACCGAGTCCTAAAGATGGAAAAAGAGGAAATCATGAATCGGTGCTGTAAAATACGATTTTATGATTGTATCAAGGAATACTTCCAATATAACGGTGATATTTCAGAGGATATCTATCAGTTTCTTGAGAATAAGAAAGACATCATTCATTGCCTTTGGGAGTTGTACTTGAAGTACGAAAATTTCGATTGTTCCACCTGGGAGCAGATCGATGAAATGCTGGAATACTGGATGTATGGATAAGGAGGCTGTCTATGAAAGGAAATTTTCTGATTCGGACTATTCTTGTTGAAATCATAGTTATACTGGCACTTATTGCATGGCGGTTGCTTTTGTGACAGAAAAGCACCCAAGTTCCCTTTCACTCGAACTTGGGTGTTTATAAATCAGTATCATTCGTATCACAGTATTCCGGGAAAATGTCTTCATAGGAAACTTTCAAAATGTACTTTAGATGGAAGACATCTCGTTTTTCGCGAAGCATACGTATGTTGTGTCCGAGGCGTTTTTCATAGTCTGCATTCATAGCACCAGTCCTTTTTTTGTACCCAAATTAGTGAATTTTTAATTGATTATATCGGGGTTCGTGGTATAATTATACTTATATGGGTGCAAATGTCGCTTGTGTTATACTGCCATCAACTTGAAAAGAGCGGTTTCATAAAGTTATTTAAAGGAAATGGAGGAGAAAATACTATGGCAAAAAAACATGATAATTTTAGTACAGATAATGTAGCAGGCAGAATTCTTATGAAAAGAATCAAAAGGGTACTTAGTTTTACACTTGTTCTTGCATTAATGTTTTCTATAAGTTTAGAAGGAAACTCTTTAGTTGCTAATGCAAAGAAAAAAATCCAATTAAATAAGAAAAAAGTAACCTTAGTAGTCGGAAATAAAACTAAATTAAAACTAAAAAATAATAAGAAGAAGGTGAAATGGAGCAGTTCAAAGAGAACAGTGGCCATTGTATCCTCAAAAGGAGTGGTCACCGCAAAGAAAAAAGGAACTGCCACAATCACAGCAAAAGCTGGAAAGAAAAAGTATACTTGCAAAGTCACAGTAAAGGCCAAAAAGAAGCAAGCACCTGTAACGACGCAAGTACCTGTAACGACACAAGCACCTATAACGGCACAAGTACCAAATGTCCCAACCCCCACATCAGCCACGGAAGTTCCAGATGTGGCTCCATCCAGTACGCCGACAGAATCAAAACTAGAGGAAATTCCTCAATTCTTAGGGTTTAAAACATACGAAGGTACAGAAATTATTACAGATGAAGCAAAATTGGATACTTTGAAATTGTTTGGCAGTTCATGTATGGGAACTTTTGCGAAGGAAGCAGAAGTAAACGAAAACAATTGGATCAATAAAGATGAAATGCTTTTATTAAAATTATCTTATGAAAACAAAAAACGCGATAGCATTATAGAAATCGTACTAAATGATAGCGATTATGGAAAAAAACAAATCTATACAACTGCTGCTTCTGTAAATAAAATATTAAGTTCTGATACATATTATGATGAAGAAAGAGATAGCTATATCACAGATGTCTTACTTCAGATGCCTATAACTAAAAGCGAAACGGAACGTGTAATCGAAATCGATGAAACATGTTTTCTACGAGAAGTGACAGGGGTGAAGGGATATGCTGACATGTCAACAGCAAGACAGACCAGGGTAAATCTTAAAGTGTCAGAAAAAGCACTCCCTTCTTATCCTGTTTATTTCGATTTTTTAAGAAATGATGATGGAACTTATACGGTACTCGGTATATCTTCTGATTATGAATTGCCAGATGTATTATATATTCCGCCAACATTTAATGGAAATGCAGTGACGAAAATTGCAGATAAAGTTTTTGAAAATGTGTTAATGACGACCCTCATAGTTCCAGAAAGCATTACAACAATTGGATATACAATGAAAGGAAGTGGGAGTGGGGTTTCCAATTTGAGTTCAATTGTCATGCTCGGCATGCCGCCAGCTCTTGGTTCGCTTCCGGAAATGAAAGGAGGGGGTAAAATCTATGTGCCAGAAGAATATGCTTATCAGTACCAATCCAGTCAGAGATGGAATTCTTATATTGATCTAATGTATTATGAAGATGAAACGGGGGAACTTTTGATGGTTTCTGATGCACCTAAAGTGGATTTCCCATCTTTGCCGGAGTGTTTGTACACAGCAGAGTTTCCAGTCATATCAATTACTGAGAATAATGAGGCAGTGACAACGTATTATAATAAATACAATTTTCATAGTAATGTGACATGGGATGAAGAGAACCACACGGTTTCTTTTACTGGGGCCGCGTATGTAGATTATCCGAGCAATGCTGGCCTGGCTTTGAATTTAAATCCGGTAAACAGAGGTGAAACTGTTGATTTGTCCTCTTATTCTTACTTAAAGTGCGATATTGAATCGGATGCGGAATTTATGGTTAAGCTACTTTCTTCAAGTGATTCCATTTGGGAATACAAGAGCCAAATGTTTGAGGGGAGTAATACTGCTTGCGCTAGAAGAAGAACAATATATTTTCCATTAGATAAATCGGAAGATTTGACAGAAATAGCCGCAATTCTCGTAAATGCGAATGAGAAGGATGTAACAACGAAAATCTATAGCATGGAATTTGTAAAAGAAAAAGAAGACAACACAGATATTTCTGGAGAGGAGTTTGTATACGAAGGATTGGATACAAGTTGGATTGATCCGGAAAAGCCAATGGTAGCATTTACCTTTGATGACGGGCCTGTTGGAACGAGTGATACAGATACAAGTATGATTATTCAGAAGGCTCTTCATGATAGAGGTGCTCATGCAACATTCTTCTACATAGGAGAAAAAATTGACGAAGATGGAAAAGCAGAGATTGAGCAGGCAGCTGAGTATGGTTTTGAGATTGGCAATCGTTCATATGGATGGAAGTCATTATCCAATTGTAGTAAAAAAGAAATGGAAGAGTCGATTGGAAATACAAATACTCTGCTGACAGAAATTACAGGCTTCTCAAATTTCTTGTTTCGTGCACCGTATTTATCGTACAGTACTACGATGTCCGAATGTATCAAAGCACCATTTATAGATTGCTCGGTAGATAGTAAGGACTGGTCTATGGGTTCAACGGCAGAAGAAATTATTGAGAATGTGAAGACGGCAAAGGATGGTGATATTATCCTTATGCATGCGACATATAAAACAACTGCAGAGGCGGTACCAGTACTTCTTGAATATTTCCAGGAGAAAGGATACCAGGTTGTATCGGTATCAGAACTCTTTGCAGTACGTGGACAAAAACTAATGACTGGGCAGAAATACAACAGTTGCTTCAAGAAATGAGGGCTTTTAATAAGGAATTAACAAAGGCTTAAAAACTTACACTGTTTCCTCTTCCTCTACAAAAAGGAATTGTAAAGGACATAAGAAAAGAAAATCATATTATGTGAGGATGACAGCATATTGTAACAACGAGGAAGGTACATTACTCGTGGCAAAATATAGTAGTGTAAAGGCGAAAAAGACAAAATAAGTAATAAGTTAGATAATGAAATGTGTTTAAGAGATGTCTGCAAAATGGGGCATCTCTTATTTTTATGCAAGGAAAGGAAAGATGAAAAATGAAAGAACAAACAGTAAAAATATTCAAACAATTTGGAGAAAGAATTCAATATATTCGTGAGGTCGAGCATATTACTTTGGATGAGTTAAGCAAACAAAGTGGCTTGAGCATAGGACAGCTTCGTAAATGGGAATCTGGTAATTCCCTCGATTGTCCGGCTACGGATATGTATTATATTGCAAAAGCCTTGAATGTGGATATGGAGTACCTTTATTATTCCGAGATTGAGGCGTCCATTGAGCGTTTTTATCTGGCGTACAAATTATCGGTGCTTCCGGAGCATATCCAGGAGGCTCTGATGAAAAAACTGGACGAATACCAAAATCAAAATAATTTATCAATTGAGTTCTGGGATGAGATTATTGCTATTGTAGCTGATGACGATAGTGAACTATCAGAAGAATTGCAAAAGCTGATTCGGCAAAGGTATGATAAAAGCGAGCCATGAAAAAGTACATTTCTGCGAAAGCTATAAGGATAGTGGCAAATTTAACCTCTTGCAGAAAAGTGGTAAAAGCAACCAATTTACAGTGCTTTTACCATTTTTTTGTTTGGGGGATTATTAACGTTCGTCAGTTTTACCATTTTGGAAGGAGATGATTTTTTATGCTATATGGTTATGTGCGAGTTAGTACTCCAAAGCAGAAACCGGAGAGGCAGATTGCAAATATCAAAGCCATTTATCCACAGGCAGTAATCGTTGTTGAATCTTACACCGGAACAAGTATGGATAGACCGGAGTGGGGAAGGTTAGAAAGAGGATTAAAGCAAAATGACCAGATTGTTTTTGATGAAGTCTCCAGAATGAGCAGAAATGCCGAAGAGGGTTTTTGTATATATGAAGAACTGTTTCAGAAAAATGTTGACCTAATCTTTATAAAGCAGCCACATATTAACACATCCGCATATAGAACAGCTTTGGCTAATGTTATTGGTGCAGATAAGAAGTTTGGTGATGATGCAACAGACGAGTTAGTTCATAGCATATTGGATGCCCTTCATTCTTTTATGATGAGAAAAGTAAAGGCAGACATCTTAAGAGAGTTTGAGCAAGCACAAGCGGAGGTCGAACATTTACATCAAAGAACGAAAGAGGGTATTGCGCAGGCAAGATTGGCAGGAAAACAGATAGGTCAGAAGAAAGGAGCAATCCTGACAACCAAGAAGTCACTAGCTGCCAAGGAGATTATTTTGAAACATTCCAAGACTTTTGGTGGATCGCTGAAAGATGAGGATGTTATCACGTTGGCTGGTATAACACGGAAAACATATTACAAGTACAAGCGTGAGTTAAAGAACAGAGGTTAAGTGGACTTTATTGGAATCCACATAGGAATAACTGTTTTGTTCAATCTATGTGGATTCTGTTCAATACTAGTGTATCATTTTCGGAAAGTGTATTTTTTTTTTGAAAACGATATAACATATTTGTAAAAAGACCAGGCTGGAGTATGGTTTCGAGGAATAATGAATTTTGTTCCCCTATTGACCATACTGGTCTAGTAGTCTCAAAGAGAATAATTATATAGATTTAAGTAATTGAAATAGCTTAAATTCATATAATTACTATATTTAAATATATATAAGAAAGAAGGAATAAGAAATGAAAGACAAAAGAGAATATGAATATAAAATGAAAGTTAATCATGAGGAAAAGATGATATTTGAGCAGTTAATGGAAGAATATGGATTTACTAATAAGTCGGCATTCATACGAGATTGTGTTTATAATAGGAAGAAAAGAATCGAAGCGAGCTTAAGTGAAAGAGTACAGGTCTGTAATGAACTACAGGCATTAGTTAAGTCTTATCCGAATGATTCCCGGATAAAAGAAGCTGCTGAAAATATATACAATTTAATTATGGGGGATGAATTACATGGCGGTAATTAAAGTAATTAACGGTAATTACAGTGATCCATATGTGCATGAAAGACTCGTACAATATGCGATGATGCAAAAAGTTTATAACAGACAAGGTAATCCTACTGGTGAATATGTTCTGGCAGATGCCTATGGGGGATATAACCTTTTCTTTGGAAATGTAATTGAGCAGATTCCCGTCCTTGTTGGACAACAAATGATGACTGCCCTTGAGTCTACTGGAAAGAATCAGGGACAATTTCTTAAACATATTGTTTTGTCCTTTGATAGTAAAGGTACGGAAAATTGGATAACACTTAGGGATGCTGTAGCTATTGCGCAAAATATTACAACTAGCTTTTTCCCTCAGTTTCAGGTTTTTTGGGGAGTACATTCTAACAGAAAAAGCCATCTTCATATTCATTTTATTATAAATTCGGTTAATATTTTCACTCACTGTAAGTTTCCAGATAAAAAGGACACTTACATGAAACTGAAAACCTTTGTAAAACGGTGTCTGCCGACAGAAAATTGCACAATTACATACGAATGACTCAAAAATAGTCAAAAACGAGGAATCCCTTTGTAACATAAAAATAAAAAAGTTAAGGAGGAAAGCCTCAATGAAATCATCTAATAATATGGATATTACGGGTGGAATGGCAGAACAACTAGAAGGGAAAGAGGTCCGGACTTATAGATTGCTAAATCCTGAATTTCGAAAATCAATTGACCTAAGACAATACGAAAATCTTATTAGGGATGCTGTTACTTCAATCATCCCCGGAGTAAAAGTCGAAGTCAGCGAGAACTCTTACACTGTATATGGAATTAACAGAGGCGAGGCGATACGCATTGGACGAATATTAAGTCACAGTTTTGGATATGCAGCGATGTTCCGTATGAGCCTATTTTGCAGTTCGTGCGAACCGATGTTTCAAGAGGAATAGCTTGAGATTGTTGTAAACATATACATAATTTACAACAATTTTTAAGGAGGTTAGCCTATGCTCGAAAATTACGGAGAAATTTTATTGCCTGAAGAAGTCTGCGAAATACTTAGAATTTCAATAAGCGAAATGTATCGGATGCTGAAAGAAGGCGAAATATGTGCATATAAAGTAGGGAAAACATGGCGAATACCGCGGACTAATGTCGTGGCATATATTATGGAAAGAAGTTGTTAAAGTAATTGGGACAAGTCTGTAATGGCTTGTCCCAATTATTTTCTGTTTATCCCTATTGTGCACACGATTCATATGCAAAAAATTTGTAAGTCTTCTATAATTATTATTATATTTTACGATTTTAGCGTAAAAATTTTATATTGTTCAGTTAAGAAATTTATTTCTTAAAACTAATTTACTCAGAAGTGTTACGAGTTTTTGGAATCTGAGCTAATGTTTTCCTCTACATGGTATCTGCAAGCCATGCTGTTTTGCCGGATAAACGTGGCAAAGGCTTCTCGTAGTTTCTCCGTGTCTTTTTCGCTAGGAGTATAGAAAGGAGGGCGAGGCTTGTTGACTAATCCAAAATATTCTGGCACAAACTTTAGGTTGTTATGCATAAGATACGAAATATCATTAAAACAACAGGAGTACAGCCGCTCAATAAACTTTGTGTGTAATTTTATAGAAATTTGACTAGTTCTATTTTCAAAATCAAATGGCTTACCAGTAAATGATACAAAAGAAAGTTTATTCACTTTACTATCGGACAAGCGGACTGCATTTTTTTCCTTGGAATTACAGTCGGAAAATAAATCTAACAGAGCTTGCTGATTCGTTTGCTGAGAAGGCACAATGTTATTTTGAAACAACGGTGCCTCTACACTTGACAAGTGCTCCCATAAATCTGAGTAAATAATATTGAAAACATCCCGCTGGGTGCATTCCATATTCATTCCTTGGAGCAACTCCCAATAGCTGTCGAATAATCCGTTTATGAAAAGCTTCTCAACTGTTGGTACATATACATGGGTGAAATAATTCATCCAATCAATAGTCCTTTCAATTTTTTGTGTGTCCAACTGTTCAGGTGCCTTTACAAATGAAGAAATCTCTTCATCAAATTCTATTTCTAAAAACACTTTCAGAATCCACTTTAGTAGATCAAATCTGTAATATGAATCGGGTAAATGAATGGATGCTAACAAAAGGCTGTCAATTAGTTCATCTGCTCCGCTTTCATAAGAAATATCGTTTACAAGAAGTTCTCTCAGTTTTATTAACTGAGGGATAAATTCAACATAGTAATTTTTTTCTAATTGATGATTATAAACAAGTTTCTCCGCTGTATATTTATTAGCTTTTTGCGTAGTGCTGTAATTTATAGATTTAAAATATTTATTCAGTTTTTGGTGTTGTGTCACGATTTTTTTTACACGTGTTATTAAGTCTATGCTGTCGTCATTTATTTGCTGCAAGGCTGTATTGAAGGGCCTAAAGTGTTTTAAAATAGTATATGCCAGATCGTTGTTAGCGACCGGGAATGAATAACTGTAACGTTTTTTTTCGCAGTACCAGTTTATTACCAAATCGTTATAAGTGTAGCGATTCTTGTCGTTTCTGTATGCAAGAGCATTGGCTCGAAGAACCTTTGAGGCATTGGTCTGAGCACTTGGGATTTCGTCAGAATACTTTACATGTTCCCACGTTCTTTCTGAGTTGTTTGTACGCTCTAAAAGTAATTCATCATAATCATAATCCTCAAGCACATGATTGACAAAGTAAGGAATTTTCTCCTCCCGTTTTAATTCCTCGACGCCCTTGTTTTCATCGAATTTGGAGATTTTATTTATTGAACTTGCAATGTTGGAATAAGCAAGTTCACGATATCGTACAAAGGAGTCAAGCATACAACTATGATAAAGATAAAAATAAAACAAGGCTTTGTCTTGTACAGAACAGGAAAAGAAATCGTCAAGATTTTCCAAATGACTTGTTGCTTGTATAACTTGGTAAAAAAGTTCCAAAAACAAAATATTGTTCCTTATTGTATTCTTATTTTTATCTGCATGATGGATAAAATGCTTATCAGGAGAAATTCCTATTTTATCTGTTGTTAATAGGATTTGGATAACAGTGTTCTCAACAGCCTTTTGTTCGGAAAAAAATGCTGAATCATTGCTCTGGAAACATTTTGTGTCCATATCTAGGTATTTGTTATGCAAATTAATCATCAACCTCACCTCCGCGTTTCTTCCTATTATAATACATATGAAGAAAAAAATAAATGCCTAATGTGAAAAAAAAGCACGAAAAACAAAAAAATGCGGGATTGCTACGATGCAAAGGATATATAAAGTGTCTAACATGAACAATTAACACAAGAAACATAAACAGTATTGACGCAAGTGAAAAAATGTGTTATATTATGTTTAATGTGTAATAAGCACATAAAAGACATAATTATAGGAGGGAAAGAAATGGAAGATGAGAAAAAAACATTCTATATTTCTGACGTTTTTGGCGAAGATTATTTGGCAGAGTTTGAGAAGGTCAATTATGTTCTCATACAAAGTCAAACCGGAGCCGGAAAAACAACATTTTTGCTGAACCGCCTTGTCGTGGATGCGGTGCATGATGCACGTACTGTGTTATATTTGGTGCCGCGTACAATTCTCAAGCATCAGATTATGCAAGCGGTGCGACAGATTGGTGCGAATGCCCCATCTATAGCACAGTTACTTGCGGATAGATTTTGTCTAATGACTTATCACGAACTGGCTTCGAGAATTGCTGACGGCAAGGCTAGGGCGGTTGATTATATTGTATGCGATGAGGCCCATGCACTTGTTTGTGAGTCAACTTATGTTGCTAGTGTATATCAACCGGCTTACGACTGGATTGTAAGTCAGAGTGCAACAAAAATTATTGTGAGTGCCACTTTAGACCCTATTTATGAATTTTTGAAAATGGATCAAAAAATAAAGGAGGTAAAAAAATATGGAAGTGAGAGTGTCTAGAGGAAATGATTGCGCAATATTGCAGGGACGTACAGATTATGAGGGATTAACTATATCCTATGTTTCTAGCAATGATGAAATTGTTGACTTGATTGACCGCAAAAAGAAGTCTGTGATTTTTGTTTCGAGTAAATCAACGGGAAAATCACTTTGCGAGAAATTGGAAGAAGCCGGTCTTGAGGTTGAATTTATATCATCAGAAAACAAAGTAGAAGAAAGTGCCGATGTTGTAGCACAACTCGAAAAGAAGGAGAACTTCTCTTCGCAGGTGCTTGTCACGACGAGTGTGCTGGATGTAGGGGTAAACATCAAAGACAAGGAGGTTACACAAATTTTTGTTCGTAGCTACGAACCGGAGCAGTTACTGCAAATGATCGGAAGGCTTAGAGTCCCGAGAAATACTGGATATGAGGGCATCAAGCTTTATCTGTGTGATGTACGGATTCAGGATTTGGAGCGAAAAAAGAATTCCGTTCAAGAGGTACTTGAAGTAATTGAAAAATGGGAAAAAGTGTTACATTTCTTGACGCCCACGCAGTTTTACTTGGGGTTATCGGATTACGAAAGAGAACGTTGCAGGTTTATGTATTTTTCGCAAGCAGACGGCGAAATACATGTAAGCAAACTTGCAATTTTCCGCTTTAGAAAGCTCTATAAGTTGTATTCAAAAATGTATGAAAACCGTAAAGCGGATGAGACTGCATATATAAAAGAAGAATTGTCATGGCTCGGGCGTGACGATTTCTCGACGGAAAATTACGCAACAGAGGAAGTTAGGAAAAACCGTCGGGATGATGTTCTGGAAGAGTTGACAACTATTATGATGACTTTTGTAGAAAGGGAGTTTACCAAAACAGAGCTGAAAGAAAAGGTGTTATGTGTGGCTAAATTATTGTTTCGGAAGATTGACTGCAGTTATGTTCGCAGCAACGAGACCCTTTCCGTCAATCGCTTTAATGAAATCTGCAAATTGGAAGATTTACCTTATAAAATTGAAATAAAGCATAGTCGGCCAACAAAATATGTTTTGCACAAATGTAATATAAAGGATACCATAATGACAGATTGTTAGAGGGATAAAATTTAAATTATTGAATGTATATTATAAATATGATGCTAAGATAAATCTAATATGAAAGGAGAAAAAATATGAAGAAAGTTTTGACTAAGGAAGGTAAAGAGAGAATTCTGATAGGTGTCGACGTGGGAAACGGCGACACCAAGACAGCAACTTCTAAAATGCAGACTGGTATCAAAAATGTTGATGACTCATCATTTGCTCAAAATGTTCTGGAGATGGATGGAATCATCTCCGTCATTGGAGAGGAGCATCTTGCCTATGAGGAAGACCGCACGAATGATGAAAGTTATCGTAGGATAACTTGTCAGGCGATAGCCAATGAGCTTCGCGCGAAAAAAATGTCCCCGGGAACGTATGACGTCTATCTTGGCGTTGGTGTTCCTTTTCAGCATTGGAACGTCATGAAAGATAAATTAAAAAGATACTTTTTGGAAAAACCGGAACTGATTTTTGTTTCAAATTCCGAAAAATATCATGTCAGACTTTGTGGAGTGAGTGTTATGCCACAAGGGTATTCCGCTGTTGCTATGCAGTTAGGAAGATATCGAGGGCATACATGGATTGTAGATGTGGGAAATGGAACAATCGATTGCATTACAATGAAAAATGCTGTGGCAAACGAAACCAATTCATTTACAGTAAAGCTAGGGATACAACAGTGTTATCTCATGGCAAAAACAAACGTTAAGAATCGTACAATGAAGGACTTGCCGTACGAAGTGTTTGAAACTTATATGATTCGCGGCAATGAAGACTTGAACTTACCTGATGAGTGGGTGACCTGCATTGATTCTAGTGCGAGAGAATACTGCGAGAAGGTTTTCTCAATTCTTCGTGAGCGTGGTTATTCGGATGCCTACACTAAATTGGTTTTTTTGGGTGGTGGAGCCGGCGTTATAAAGAAGTTATGTGAAGATAGTCACAATTATGATTTTATCACTGACGTTCGTGCAAACGCCAAAGGATACGAGGATTTCTATTACCAATATCTTATAAGGGAGGGTGAGATTTATGAGTAATGAATTTACATATTCTCGCACGTTGAGGCTTAATCTTCATAAGTCTGAGCATAAAAGGGTACATGAGATTCTTCTTGCAGTAGATGGTTCTGCCAATGCCTTTATTGTCAATGCAATATTGCAGTACGCAGATTCTACAAGAGCTTCTCCAGAGGAATTGATTGCCCAGGAAGTTGTAAAGAAATTAATAGATGGTAATATGATAAAGTCAAATACAAGTACACCGTCCACGACATTTGAAGAAGTTGAGCCGAATTATGATTTTTGCAGTTAAATTGATACCGATGTGGTATCAAAATTATAGGTTGCATCCTAAAGTGGTATCATAAGCAAGGAAAATGATACCAAAAAAAGAGAAAATTCAAGATATTAGATACCACATTGATACCAATTTGGCACCAAACCGTTGAGGAGGTGAATAGTATGAATGAAAAGGAAGAGGCAGTTCACGATTTTGTCGTCACATTTATATTGGGTAATTTGCTTGAACAAGGCGTAATTACTCCTAATGATATGGAAGAGACTAAGAAAAGGATGCAATCAGCCGATAACAGTGTTGGTAAGTCTGCATAATGTGCTTTGAAGCAGCCATGAGTCCAAAATTTCAATGGATTAACATTTGTATTTTGGACTCACGGCTTTATTTAACCTTTTGGACAAGGAGGTAATAAAAAATGGTGGTTGGATATATCAGAGTCTATGGTGATAATTCCGGAAAGGCGGAAAAAGTACAAAAGGAAATGATTCAGCGCTATGCTGAAAAGAAAGGGATAAAAGAAAAGATTCCTTTTTTTATGGATAGTTCCATTACAAATAAGAGAAAGCGCAATATGGCAGAAAGAAAACGAGCTTACCGGATAAAGCTTCCAGAAGGTGTGTCGATCATGCCAGGATGGGAAACACTCATGGAGAAAATAATTGATGGAGAGGTCGAGGAAATTCTGGTAGATTGTAAAATTCGTCTGTTTAACGGAAAAGAACAGTATAAGGTCCTGCAGAATTTGTGTGAGACATACGGAGTGACAATTGTTGAAGTTGGGAATGATGTTCCATCAGATACGATTGTCTACTATCAGAGTACTCATAAAAATAAAAGAACATCAATCCCGTTGAAGGACATAGATTCTATATATTCAAGGTGCCATCAATTTCGCGTTGTGCCCAGATTAGTCTTGCTGGAAGAAGGGAAAATGCATTACCTTTTTGATTATGTCGATACTAATACAAATCTCATATTGGTAAAGAATTTTCAGCATATATATCGGAAGGTGTATCCGACACTATCCATGCTCGAGACAGCTTGGAATAAATCCATAAGGGTGATTTCTCTGGAGGAAGGAGAAATTATTCCGGTGGACATAGGTCACGAAAAAAATAATGCTATCGTATATGATAAAGCACGTTCCATGCATGAGGCATGTAGCCAGCAGTTGACATTGGATGTTATCCAGACGTTTATCTCAATTAAAACAAAATGGGATGTTCAGGAGATTTACATAGATGATAGAAATAGTAATTCTGCCTATTCTTTAATGAAGAAGAGTCTCAATGATAATGTCATTTTGGTAGTAGATACATTAGGTAAGTTGGGGACGGATATCAGTATGATTGTTAATCTTCTTAGTACCGGAGCTACAATCTATTCACTCAAGGAAGGAGGTCTCAGTTTAGTATGAGAAACAAGAAATTTGCAGCATTATATTATGAAAGAGTAAGTACAGAACACGAAACACAGGACAATTCTATGGTGAATCAGAGAAGTCTTTGTAACAATTTTTTGAAAAAGAATCAGGACATTGTACTGGCTGAACCTATAGATGCATATGTTGAGCGTGTTTCTGGAAAGAGTGATGCACGACCAAAATATCAGGCACTAATCAAAAGGCTGAAACAGGGTGACATTGATTACTTGCTGATTAAGGATTTTAAGAGACTTAATCGTTCATCCGAGGTATCTGCACAGATGAAGAACTTATCAAAGAAGTATGGTTTCAAATTTGTTCTCTTATCCACGGGACAAATCTATGACCCAAACTCTCCGGAAAATCGGATGATGTATGGTTTTGAAAGTCTGCTTAATGAGGAGGTGGTGTATCGCCAGAGTGATTATGCAAGATTGGCTCATAAGCAGAAATGTGAAGAAAAGAGGCTGAACAGAAATAATGTGACCTTTGGATATACTTGGAACAAAGAAGATGATGATATAGTAATTGATACGGTAGAATCTCGTATCATAAGGGAATTGTTTGAACTGTATGTTTTTAAAGGTTATGGTACAGAGGAACTGAGAAAGCATTTAGCACTAAAACATGGTATTCACAGAACTGCGAATACCATCAGAAAGTGGCTACAAGAGACTGCTTACATAGGAGTTTTCCACTTAAATAAGAAGGGGTCAGAATTAGGTGTTGGAGTGGGACAAAGGACCAGAAGATTTGATAATCCGAAGGATGAGTGGATTTCGGTATTAAGGCCTGACTTAGCATTTGTAGACAAGAAAGTATTTGAGTTGGCACAGAAGATTCGTGAAAGTCGAAAGAGGATTTATGATTCTACTGATAAAAATGCTGCAAAAGAAAGATTTCAAGGGAAGCATCTTTTTTCGTCCATCATATTCTGTAATGAATGTGGTTCAGCATATGTACATGGATATGCTGATAGGAAATGCCAGATAGGAATTTACCGGGATTCCTACAGGTTAAGGAGACACAATGCACTTGAGGAATGCCCCAATCAAAATTTCAAAAGGGTCTATGAAGAGGACATGAAGAGGGTAGTTATTGAAACTTTTGATAGGCTTTTGAATTCACAAGATGAAAGTTTTGATGAAGTGGCAAATGTTCTTGAATGCATTATCAAAGAAAATGTAGGAAGAAATGATATACAAAAGGAAAAGCGTCGAGAGGTTCAACGTATAAAAGCCAAGTTGGATAAGACGAAATCGGCATACATTGATGCACCGGCTGGTGGATTGCGAGATGCACTGGAAAATGATTATGAATCTCTATTAGAAGACCTAAAGATTGTAGAGAAGGAATTAGAGAAATGCAATAAAATGGTAAACAATATGGAACTCATAGAAAAGCAAATCCGCAATATGCGACAAGCAGTGACCAAGCTAAAGCATGTAGATGGCAATTCTTTGAATCGACATACAATACGTTCCTTTGTGAATCGTATTATAATTCATAATAGTGGGACAGTGGAAGTCGTGCTGAACTCTTTTGGAATGGGTGAGGATAAGGGCAACTGGCAACCTCTACAGTTATTTACTTTCGACATGTGTGAGACATATGTGCGAAAGCAGGAGAAGAGCAATAGAGTGTTAAATGTTCAGGTTGAGATGTGTGCATAACATCTGTGAATGAGCAATGTATACCCAAGTTTTCCGTTATAATAAACGTTTCTGATGTGTAAATGATATCAGAGGCGTTTATTTTTTGCTTACAGTGTACTTGCAATTTCTATTACCTGGAGAGAAGATGAGGCTGCTAATTGATCATACTTCTTTCTCTTTTTGGGATGGGCTTCTTTCCGGATTGCCTTTCGATTTGATGAAATGAATCTGTAAACAATGTTTTCCATATGTTGTTCCTCCTTAATCTTCCATGCTGGATGGTTCGTAGTCAAATGGATTTGGCTCATTTTTGATTTCATGAGGGTAATACCTTTGTGCGTAGTAAATCAACTCTTGGGCATATAAGGCTTCTTGAGTGTAGCGGTTATGCGAGCTACGTTCTAAAGATAGGGTGAAGAGTTCTCCCTTACTCAGTTGTCTGATTTGTTTCTTGGTCATTTGAAATTCCTCCTTTACGTTAAAGATTTAAAAATTCTTACACTACTTATGTAATGAAAAAGTACAAATTAGAAATTTTTTGTCAAAAAATAACGCATACAAGGCATGACGGAAGCTTGTCTACCGGTCATGCAAACAGTCCGAAAGATATGCTGAATCGTTTGGAGACGCTCTTTCTGATGGGTTTAGAAATTCCGTTGGCAGCGATTCGACAGCAGATTGCTTCCGGGATTGATATTATGATTCATCTTGGGAGACTTAGAGATAAGTCGCGGCGTGTGCTGGAAATTAGTGAGGTAGGAAGTGTGGTGGACGGTAAGATAGAACTTCATCCGTTATTTGTTTTTGAGGAACAGGGAGAAATGAATGGCAGGGTGAAGGGGCATCTTGTAAGGACAAAGACGGTTTTTTCGACAACCGGAAAAGCGGAGAGAGCAGGGGTGATTTTGTGAAATGGATGAGAGAACGAAAGTGGTATTTGAAGACAATGGCAGTTGGGTTTATCGGAAGTTTTTTCCTGCTGTTTTTATTTTACCGGCAGGCAGCATTGTGTTTTTTGGGTGCGGTTTTAGGAAGCGTTTGTTATGTAAGATACCGGATAAAAGTTCAAAAGGAGCAGGAGAAGTGGCAGTTGATGGTGGAATTTAAGGAGGCAATGGATAGCATGGTTTCTGCACTGGCAGCAGGATACTCTATGGAAAACGCCATCACGGAAGCGTATCGCGATATGAAGTTGCTGCATTCGGAGGATACGAGGATGATGAGAGAACTTTGGGACATACAGCAAAAAATTTCTCTGCATCAGCCACTGGATGAAGTGTTGTCCGCATTCGCATCAAAAAGTGGTGTGGAAGATATTATCACTTTCGCACAAATTTATGCGACGGCAAGAAAAAGCGGAGGGAATTTGGTAAAAGTGATGAAGCGGACGGCACAGAATATCAGCGAGAAGATGGAGATACAGAGAGAAATTCAAACGATGATTGCCGGAAAAAAGATGGAAGCTAATTGTATGACAGCAATTCCCCTTTTTATTATCCTGTATTTGCAGATTTGTTCTCCCGGTTTTTTGGATCCCTTATATGAGGGATTTTTTGGACGGCTTTTTATGACCGGTGCACTTTTTGTGTATTTGGGTGCCGCAGCATGGAGCAGACACTTAATGAAAATTGAATGTTAGGAGGTAGAAAATCATGAAAATTAAAAAAGACTGGTTTGGCATGTTTTCGTCTACGAGGGAGTATGCCAGAAGTATTTATGTGAGAGAACCGACCGAAGAAGTTGAGAAGCGGATTTGGACAAAAAGGGTAAAAACAGCAGGGGTGTTAATGGCCGCTCTATTACTCAGTTTTTTGTATTGTTTATTTCAGCCGTCAGATACGCAGGAAATTTTGGATGGTTATGTGGTGAGACGGCAGGAACAAGAGCAGTCTTTGGCGGTTACGGTTGAGAGTAATGATGGACAGAAACTCTGGAAGAAGGAGTTAGAACTTGCTGTGTCAGACCGCGATTTTACGGAGAAGGAGAAGGAAAATCTGGATGGTAGGACAAAGAAGTATCTGGAGTCTGAACTTCTGGGAGAAAATCAATCGCTTCAGCATGTGGATAAACCGCTGCATTTGCCGGATTCCATGCCCTCTACGCAGATGGAGATTCACTGGACGGTAGAAGACACCTATTTAAGTGAAGATGGAAGTCTTTGTAAAGAGCAGATTCCAAAGTCTGGTGTCGACACGGAGGTGACGGCAGAGGCTTCATGGAAAAACTGGAAGAAGGTGTATTCATTTTCTGTTCACATTGCGCCTGTCAAGTGGAGTGAAAAGAGTTTGTGGGAGAAAAATGTGGAACAGGCAGTGGCAAAGCAAATGGAAGAGCAGGCAGAAAAAGAAGTTGTAAAACTGCCGAAAACCATTGACGGTAAGAAGGTGCGCTATATTTTGAAGTCGGAAGAAAAAAGTTATGCACTTGTGTATTTGGTTCTTGCTCTGATAATTTGCCTGCCGGTATTTTGGAGAATGCAGCAAAAGAAGGAGCAGACGCTTCGCAGGGAGCAGCTCTTACTTGACCATCCGGCGGTGGTAAATCAGTTTATGCTGCTTTTAGGTGCCGGGTTAAGCGTGAGAAAAGTGATTGAACGACTGGTTAGCGAGTATGAGAAGAAGTGCCAAAGGGGAGATAAAAAAAGGTATGTGTATGAGGAACTTGGTGTTGCGATGCGTCAGATGCACGATGGCGTATCGGAGACGAAAGCAGTGGAGTGTTTTGGCAGACGCTGTCTGTTACAGCAGTATTTGCGATTTTGTTCTCTGATTACGCAGAATATGAAAAAGGGAGCGGAAGGAATGCTCGCAATTTTAGAGACGGAGGCGATGGATTCTTTAGAAAGGCGCAAAGAACACGCACTGCAGTTGGGGGAAAAGGCAGGAACAAGACTGCTTTTCCCAATGATGTTAATGTTATTGATTGTTATGGGAATTATTATGGTTCCGGCATTTATGACGATGTGAGTGCCGGCAGAAGGAAAGGAAGGTACAACTATGAGAAATGTAATAAAAAATTATTTTTTAGAAGAAGATGCGATTGGTGTTGTTGAAATTATTTTGATTCTAGTAATTCTGATTGCTTTAGTGCTGATATTCAAAACGAAAATTACCAGTGTTGTAACGAAAGCGTTTACGAATTTTACCAGAGATACGGGGAAAATTCTTGCGTAGGCTGACGGGCTCCATCACGGTGTTTCTCTCGTTGGTTTTTCTCTTGGTTTTTGCCTTGTTTGGCACACTGTTGGAAACGGCACGCTATACGGTATGTAAAAACCATGCGGCGAGAACACTGCGGACAGGAGCAGAAGGGCTTTTATCCGAGTACAATAGACCACTCTATGAGCATTACGGATTGTTTTTTATTGAGAAAGGCGGTACCCCATATGAGCAGGTGATTGGGCGTTATGCAGGAGATACAATTTCTGCGGCGGACAAGGGTGAAATGGATTTTTTAGATGGCGGAGTTGATGACATTCAGGTGAAAAACAAAGTGTATCTGGGGGATAATCACGCAGAGGCACTGCAAAAGCAGATTCGCTCTTACATGGGACGTGTTGTCACGAAGGAACAGTTACAAAAGGTGTTACATTCATCAAACGATTTGAAAAAAGTGGAAAAGTCCGCAAAAAATATTGAGACGACGGTGGAAAATCAAAAAAAGGCTGCAGAATGTTATACGGATTTACTTGAGTTGATGCGGTTGGTGGATGGCATTACGGTGACGGGCGGTACGATAATCTGCGAGCAGGAATTTGTAAAGATGTTCGTTACCGGAGAGTGCAAGGGGCAGAATTTTGGTGTCACTGAAGGCGCCGTGTGGAAACAGATGAAGAAAAATCTGGATCAATCAACGAAAGATTGGAATATAAAAAATAAGCTAAAGTTTTTGGCAAAGGTATCGAAGGTTAAAGGACGTATTAAACAGGCACAGAAAATTGGTGAGAAACTAAAAAATGGGTCAGCGTCAAAAGATGATACCATTTCGCGTGTGATTGCCGCTCTTCCGGTGCTTAAGACAAACCTGGATATTCTTACAAGAACGGAAGAAATACTGCAAAAGGATAGTGTTAAAAACTGTAAAAAACGGCTGGAAAAGCTGTGGCAGGATTATGATACTTCCTCCATTGTTTTTGATTATACCGGAGTGGAAGAAGATGGGGGAGGCGAAAATCCAAAAGATTCTTTGGAGGGTTCTTTTTCAAAAGGGATTCTTTCTCTTGTTGTAAAGTCGCCGTCCAAGTTGTCGAAAAAGTCCATTCAGTCGCCGGATTCTTTTGCTGAGTATTACAAAGAACAGGAAAAAGATAAGGAAGATTACGAAAAGAGAATATCGGATTTTATCTCGAGTGATACGGTGTCGCTTACAGGGATTCTTGGTGACATGGCAGATTATGGGATGGATGAATTTTGCCTCGATGAGTACATACAACATAAGTTTTTGGCATACGGAGAAAAAACGGATGCCAAGTGGAAACAGGCACTGGATTACGGACTTGAATATCTGGCTGCCGGGAAGGCATCGGATGAGGAAAATCTGGAATCTGTACTAAATCGTATTTTGCTGATTCGGACAGTAACAAATTTTGTGGCGCTTGAGAGTGACTCCAAAAGACGAGGTGAGGCTCGAGCAGCCGCCATTGCGGCGGGGGGGGGTTTTATTTTAGTTTCCAGGCTA
>OGQO01000053.1_pt1 | contig 106055 bp, 161 predicted proteins | sample 1553241 | NCBI WGS metagenome assembly OGQO01 (sample SAMEA2579933, study PRJEB22360) | human gut metagenome | biome: human gut; feature: human-associated habitat; material: faeces | place: Denmark | collected 2008/2010
CTCGGTTGTTATAGGTAAACTCCACACGTCGCCCAGTGTTAAGAATACGCCCGAACGCTTGTTTGCACGAACGATTGTTTGTATAAACATTTGTTTGCCTTTTGTTTGTTTATGCAATTTTAACCACCTCTTAACATTTTAATTATAACATAACTTTTAAAAAGTCGGGAATTAAAAGCCCTCTATATATAAAGAAAGAAAAACGAGCGTTTTTGTAAAATTGTAAAAAACGACTTAAAAACGTAAAAAAGGCTTGTATTTTACTTTTTATTATGGTACAATTAAGATGTAGTTAGAAAGGGAAAGACTACAAAAAGGAAAGGAAAGAGAAAAAAATGAAAATAGAAGAGATTAAAAGAATAATTGAAAACGGAGGAGCAACGTTAACAAGTGAACTAAAACAAGCAAAACTAGTAAACGGCTATATGGTATCACTTGAGGGAGCAGAAAGCCAAGTTAAGGGCGAAGACTACCAAGCAATTATTAAAGCAATTGAAGAAAAGCAAGAAATAATAAAAGATAATAATAACTTATTTATAGGTTTATGGCTTGATGGTGGTATTATGTATGTTGACATTAGTATTAATATAATTGATAAGGTGGAGGCTTTAGAGTTTGGGAAGTATAACAAACAATTAGCAATATACGACCTAGCAAACAATGATAGTATATATTTAAAAGATTATAGTTTTGTAAAGTACTACTCATTATATGAAGTAATAAGGAATAAAGACGGCGATATTATAGATTATAAAATAAGGGAGCAACAAGAAAATATAAACTTATTTAAAAGCGTAATAGCAAGTACTAAAACTTTATTAAATGCAACATATAAAAGTTTAGAGAGTATAAACAATAAAAGCCGATTGATTGATAATAGATATGTAATAATAAAAGACTATGATATTATTTTATAAAATAATTAGAGAAAAAAGCCCGTGTTAAGGGCTTTTTTTAGGGCTTTTTTTGGGTAGTAGTATGCTATAACGTACATTTTAGCAATAAAACGGGGAGTATTTTACAACTTGAAACCCAAAAAGTCTTTTTTTATAATGTGTGCTGCTCTTTTCGCACATCCCCCTTAGCATTTCCCACCATCCCGTCGCCTTCGCACCCACTCCTCACACCCCACACACCATCTCCCATAGCCCACTCTCCACAATTCATCCTCACTACCTCAATCCCCGATAATATAAGGCTTTTCATTCTTACCTCCTCTTTACACTCGTGGCATACTGTCCACGCCCCTCCCCCTCGTTTACAATAATATAGTCCCTAAACAAAAAAGAGGCATAGCCTCTCTGTAACGAATATAGGCTCATTACGAGCTTTTAGTAATATGGACAGTATAATTACCCTCTGAGCCTTATAAAACCTCGCAAAATGGCTTAAAATGCCCTCTGTGAGGGTAATGGCAGAATGTCGGGCGGAGGTTAGTAGTAACATACTTCCTAAAGCCTTCAGACTCCTGCGTAGACTTTATATGTCTTAGGACTCTTTATATATAGAGTCGAAGACATTTTCAAAATCTAGTCTTAAGACTTTTTATGCCTATGTTCGTCTACACCTATAAGCTGTCTACTATTGTTAGATTTTGGAAATGCTCTTCTCCTAAACGATTTCATCGTTTTGTCAATGGCTCTCTATGGTTAACACCCGCTTAGATGAAATTGCTTTAGGACTGCCTACGCTATGCTCTTTTTAGACTTCAAAATGCCTTAATGTAACTTTTGAGCCTTAAAAAAGTTACATCGCCCTCTGCAAAGCCTTATAAATAAAGGCTAAAAAGTGCATTTCCTTAAAGATATATAGTATATAAAAAGACACCTAAAAAGGAGCCATAAAGGAACCCAGACCCTTTTTTCGTTTTAATTTTACATTTTTGCAAATTACTTTACAATTTTACATTTTTTATGCAACAAAAAAAAGACCTTGCTTGGTCTTTATTATCTTCGTGCAAAGTTTGTTGCTAAACGATAACGTCTTCTCTTACTAGCACTTTCTGGCGTAGCTTTAAAAGCATTCCAACATAAGGCTCCTAATAATAAATTAAACATCTTCATTCCTCCTTTTAATTATTTTCCCCTTTGGTTAAATATAGTATACCACCAACAATATAATTTGTCAATATTTTTTAAAAATTCATTGACATATATTATATATTATGATATTATATATATAAAGATAGGAGGATAAAAAAGATGGAAGAGATACTAGCTGGCATACTGCAAGGCAAAGATGCAAGTTCGCTATATGACAAGTATGTCGACTTCTTAGTAAAGAACGGATATGTTGATTATGACGGCGTCCCTCAAAGGTGTCCAGTATGTGGAAGTGAGTACCTAGTTAAGGACAATGTTGAAGTTGGAGGATTTAATATACCAGAAGGATGCACGACTGAATGCGACGTGTATTGTGAAAACTGTAATAGTTTAGTGGCTCACTATGCTTATGGCAGTTGGAATTATGGGGAGGTTAATGATGAAGATTTTTAGGAAGCGACATTATTGTTATTTACTAGCCTATACTTGTAAAGGTGGCGAGGGCTGTATGACGGTGAACTTAGAACGCAAAATTAAGACGGTAGGTGACCTCAAAGAATTGCAAAAATATATAGAAGATACGACCGAATGTGTAAACGTTGGTATTAAAAATTTTATATTAGTGGGTAGGTGTTAGATATGTTTGATTTAGATGAATTGTTTAGAGGCTTCTCAAATCAAGATGAATATATTGCTAGAGATATGATGATATTAGAGTTATTAATGAAAAAAGGTTTGATAACGTCGGAAGACATTGTGGAAGAGTTTTCGGCAGATAATTTACAAGCCTATATTAAAATAATACAAAACCAAAAGAAAGCTGAGGCTCAAAAAAGACTTGACGAGTATGCAGGGCGAGAAAAGAAAGATGACACTGTTTAACGAATTACAAACTCTCGACTCTATATCTAGTGAAGCATTTCAGGTATTTGATAGGGTTAAGTTATACGAGCAACGTGGCGAAGATATATTGATTGTTTGCTCGACATCGCGAGTGGCTGATACCTTATTTAAAAATTATGCTAAGGATAAGCTAGGCAATAAAATGAATGCTAGTGGCAGATGGATTGAGATAAAGCCTAATAAAGGCAAAATATATTTCAAATCATTAAGTAGTCTACACACGTGGTTGCCTGGTCGCAAGTTTAAAAAAATATATTTTAGAGAGGAGTGATAGATAATGATAGATTTAAGACAAGGTGATTGTTTAGAACTGATGAAAGATATACCTGATAAAACTATAGATTTAATAGTAACAGACCCCCCGTACAATGTGAGTGCTACAAATGATGGTGGAACTATAAATAAAGTTAAGAAATTAAACAAATCTCTAAAAGATTTAGTTGAAACAAATATCACTAATGGATATGACATTGAAACTTTAGGAGAAGAATTTATGCGTGTCATGAAAGAACCAAATATATATTTATGGTGTAATAAGACACAAATACCTGAGTATTTTAAATTTTATGTTGAAAAATATAAATGTAAGTTTGATATTTTATGTTGGCATAAAAATAATGCACTACCGACTTATTCTAATAAATATTTGAGCGATACTGAATATTTGTTATATTTCAGAAAAGGAAAAGGTAAATGCTTTCCAAAATCTTATGAAGATGCTAAAACTTATTATATTGCACCTATAAACCATAAAGATAAAAAGAAATATAAACATCCAACAATAAAACCTTTAGACATAACAGAAAAAGTTATTAAAAATAGTTCAAAAGAAAACGATATAATACTAGACCCATTTATGGGAAGTGGTACAACAGGAGTTGCTTGTAAACAATTAAATAGAAACTTCATAGGAATTGAATTGTTAGAAGAATATTTCAATATAGCAAAAGAAAGAATAAATAGCATAGTTAGAGAGGACTGATATTATGGAAGAAAAGGTCAAAATGTTGAAAGAACAGATATACGCCCGACTTCGTGGAGAGACACCTAAGATACAAGTCCAACTTGGTGGTAGAAGTTCAGGTAATATGTATGCATTGCTATTAGCCCTCGACTCGTGTCTTATGGAATTGTACGAGGAGAACCAAACACTGCTTAGTAACCAAGAAAATATCCTTGAAACGAATGGCGTCTTATTGAGAAGACTATTAAAACTAAATGAAATTACAGATGTGGAGGGCGTTATTAATGGCAAAAGTAACAGTTGACTATCTTAATTTAGGTAATGGTGGAATGGCGTATAACTACAATCATTACACTAGAGAAGAAGCTATTGCTGAATATAAAAAGGACTATGACCGTGAACTTAATGATTGGGAACCGTTCGTTGCTTGGTATAGATACAAAACTAAAGCCGAAGTAATTGCCGATGGTGATTGGGAGGAAATTAATGGTTATGAGCAAGGTTATATGACTGTATTTGTAGAGTGTGAACCTGATGACGTTGGGGCGTTTAAGTGCTGGGTTATTGGAGATTAGTATGAAGTTATATGCACTATTTAAGGACGGCGAACTATATAGAGCATCGTACGAGCAAAATACACCATTCTATATGAGTATCAAGGGGGCAGAAAAAGCATTGCAATCTGTGACCAACATTAGAAATATACCGCATAATTTAGAAGGAGCTTCTATAACGCAAAAAAGAGAATACTTGGAAGAACTAAAAACGCACTTTACAATAATAGAATTTAAACTAATAAAGGATGGTGAAATTAATGTCAAAAGTCGTATATGATTGTTGGGTATTTGCTTGTAGGAAGTGTGGGCATTTATTATTTGTAGACAAGAGTAAATCATTAAAGAAAATATATACCTGTGAATGTCCAGAATGTGGAGAAGAGCCATATGAAAATTGGATAATTATGGGTGAAGGAAATGGAAAAACTTTTGAATGGAGAAGATAAATATGAATAAGAAATTGGTGGAAGAATTTGTAGATAAACATTATAGTAAAGATTTTAAAGTGGTAAAGTCTTATATAGGAGGCGATTTGTCATCAATAGAAATAATGCCAGCAGGTGATGGTCAAAGTATTTATATTTGGGATGAAGACTTAGTAGAAGAAAAACCTGTAGATAACGAATTAACTATCGAGTTAAATATGCAGGTATTGGGTGATTGTCTTCAAACAGACGAAGAAGGTATGCTTGAGACAATTAATTATTTTCTAGGTAACACGCCAATAGTTTGCATTTGTGCTGATTATGGCGATTTTACAGATGTTATGGCCGTTGATGTAGATATGAGTGTCGATGATATGGTTGAGACATACATTACACCTTTATTATATGATATTGGTGCATTAAGTAATGGCGATAGTGACACCTTATCTCATTTAGTAAATAATTCTATATTAACATCTTCAGATGGCGTAGATATTAATGGGGTTAGAATTTATATGACCGAAATGCCCAAATCTTTATACGATACATTGGAGGAAGCATGATAAAAGAATATTTATTTAAAGTCACTAAGGAGCAATATATTAAGGTCGGTGCTACAAACAAAGAAGACGCTTATGAGCTAGCAGAAGAAAATAGTTTGATAGATACTAGTGATGAAGAAGTGACGGATATTGAATTGATAGATGTTTATGATGAAGACGTAGATGCCATATATGATGATTATAAATTAGGAATGTATGATGCAGACGAAGAGGAGGATTATAGAGATTATGACGAAGAAAGAATTAGCAATTATTTTTATGGAAGCTAAGGCTAATAAAAACGATGTTTGTGTAGAAGTTACTATACCAGGACAAGAAGATACAGAATATATAGTCAACAAAAATAGAAGTATAGACAATAAACTAGATTATTATTTTCAAACATATGATGATAATTTAGTACATAAACATAATGAAGCAATACGCATAGTTAATGCTTTTGCAATAGATTTTTATATAGGAATTTAAGGAGGATGGTGTTCATAATGACTGAAGCAGAAAGACGCTATTTTCAAGAATATGTTAAGGAGGTGTTCCACTACGAACATCAATGTTCTACTGAAATACTTGCTAGGGTATTATTATTATGTGAGCTTTTAATTGAAAAAGGTTTAATCACAGATGCAGAGGTGGCAGAGAAATTAGCTGTTCCAAATGTTGCCGAGATAATGACAGAATTAAATTATGGTGATGATACGTGGAAACCAGAGGAGGATATTAATGATTAAATTTAAAGGTGAATATTTTGATACCAACAAAAATGCAGTGCACGTTAATGATACTGAAGTACAAGAAATGATTGATGAAGTTTTAGAAGATTTAATAGCGTCAAAAGAAAAGACAGATTTTTGCTTTCAAGCAACAGGAGATACTTTGGTAGCTGGTGTTAAATGGAGTGCTGAAGGAGAGATTGAAATAATAGTAACTCAAAAGTACAATCACGCCTGTTTGTTAAAAGATAAATATGGTAATTATCAACCTATTGATTGGTTAGAAGAACAAGAAAAAGACGAGTTATCAGATAGGTCGGTCGATGAATTAGTGGCAGAGATAATGTCATTAAGAAAAGAACTAGAAGACCAAAGAAAACCTCAATATAATCCTAGACGCGAGGTTTAAATTTGACAAAAACAAAATAATGTGCTATTATGTATATAATAGGAGGTCTAAAAGACGTGAAAAAATATAGATATTTAATACTTTATTTTGCTATAATTTTAGTGGTTTTTACGCAATTTTCTAGTAAAAACACAGAAAAACAAGTGAATTTAGATGCAAAAATAGAAGCTTCTGAAAATGCTGTGAAAATTGAAGAAATTGATGAAAAGGAAGAAGTTGTCGAGGAGCCAATAGTTACACCCGAACCTGTCAAAGAATATAGATACTATCGTCTTACAAGTTTTTGGGCTAACGATGGCTATGGCACAACTAGTTGTACTGGTTCGGGTTTGTGCGAAAATGATTTTTCTGTAAATGATAAAGGCTGGTATACATATAATGGCAAATTGGTATTGGCTGGAGCCACATACGAGTGCTTAAATGCTAAACGAGGTTCTTGTGGCAATTGGAATGAACAACGTAGTGACAAAAGATATTATCATTATTACGATACTGTCGAAATTATTATAGATGGTTTATTATATGAGGGCATTATTTTAGATAGTTGTGGTGCTTGTATGTATATTAATGGAGAAGAACGTTTAGACTTATTTGTTAGTGGTAAGGATTATGCTATTGATAGAGGATATAAGGGTAATAATTCAGTAGCGGTGTTTAAGGAGGAGAGATAGAAATGAAAAGTTATGAGTTGCCTTTATCTCCAAATTACGTATGTAATTGGGGTGTCAAAGAGGCTATTAGAGAGTTATTACAGAATGCTATTGATGGTGAACATTGTGGTCATAAGAAGAGTATCAGGTATAATGAGGAAGAGCGAGTACTATATATTATAAATGAAAATACCAAGTTGCCAAAATCATCTTTAGTGTTAGGATGTTCTAGTAAGGATAGTATTGATGGTATGATTGGTAAGTTTGGTGAGGGTTATAAATTGGCATTAATAGTGCTATTGAGAAAAGGATTTAAGATAGATATTATTAACGCTGATGAAGAGTGGAAACCAAGATTTGCTAATAGCGAAAAGTTTGATACGCAAGTATTAACAATAGATGTTGAAAGTTTGTCTACTGAAGATAAGAAGTGTATTAATACAGAATTGTGTTTTGCTATATATGGTATTGATAAGGAATTGTATGATGAATTACTTGTATATTTTCCTTGTATTGATGGAGATTATGGCAATATGGTTGAGTCAGAAAATGGTTATATTTTACTAGAACCAAAATTTAAAGGCAAAATGTATGTTGAAGGGTTATATATCCAATCAGATGACAATTTTAAATATGGGTATAATTTTAATTCGGATGTTGTTGATTTAGACAGAGATAGAAAAGCAATTAATTATTATGAGTTAAGAAAATTAACAGCCGCATCTGTTGTAACAGCAGAGACTTGTTGCCCAGAATTATTTAAGGCTATTAGTGATAGTTATACAGATGTTAAAGATATTACAGATGTATTAGATGAAGCAAGTGACGATTTCTTAAAACAATATAGAGATATGCTTTATGAAGAAAAAGGATTGGAAGAAAATACATTAGTAGCCACAGAGTCAGTAATGCGACAATTACAACAAATGGATGTAGATATGCCGATAGTCAAGGGTACAGAAATAGAAAGCTATTTAGTTGCCAAAGCTAATGATAAATTAGGTCTGATATACGAAGCCAAAGAGGCGGCATCTAAAAAAGATGATGAAGATGATGCTTGGCATTATGTTAGAAATTCTAATTGGATGTCTTTAAAGTGTTGGTTTGATAAATATTGCAAACGTATTTCTAAAGAGGGGAAAGAGCGATTTGCTTCAATAATGAATAGAATGGAGCCATCAGATTTATACCACATTAAAAAATATCTGCCAGAGGACTTTATTTGGACGGAAGAAAATTTTGATGAGTTAGAAGAACAAATTAAAAACCGAACTTAATCGTTCGGTTTTTTTAACCATTCAAGGAATAATGTTCTCATTCTTTTAGAGGGAATATATACATCTATTGGTTTATTATTTCTAATAGCACTTCTATATATAAATTGAACTAATTCAGATAGTGCGAATTTATCTTCAAATTGTTTACCAACGGCAATATTATTAAATGTAAAGAAGTTTTTAATAGTAGGTTTAAAGTATCTATTGCCGATATACGCTATTGCTCTTTTATAGCTATATTCGTTAGTGGCTCTGGAATTGATTGGAGCAAAACTCTTTGTAAAACCTTTACGCTTAATTACACCTTTATATTCTTTAAAAGTTGTCCACAGCAATTCTTTACTATTTGCTTTTGTGTGGCTTCTAAAAAAATTATAAATATTATTTTGAAGTTTTACCATCTCATAACTTCTTTTCTTACGAGAAAACCACGATAAAGATAAAGATGTGTTTTTATTGCCTATTTCATTTAAAGAGGGGTCGCTACATACTCTAATTAAAGATTTCGCTTTAGTATAATCATATATTTGAGGTATAGGTGTAAGCCTATAATTTTTAACATACCATTGCGTATATGTTGTACCAAAGTAATCAAAGTATCTTTTTTGTATTTGCCCGTCAAACATATAAGTTAGTACATATATCTCTTTGAAGGACTTAAACACCTTGTATGGGAACATCCACATTAAAGATATTATTGTATTGTCTTTATCTGCGTAAGCAAAGACATTATTCATTTTTATCATTTTTTTATATTCATCAAAAGCACCTTGATAGTATTCGTCATTCCATTCAGCCATATGGGTTCTAGGATGCACGGTTATCTTACTGCTTAGTAATTTTAGGTCTGATTTAGATATTGGCAGTTCGTCAACTACATCTGCAACTTCATCCATAACTAAGATATAGTCTTGTAACAACTCGATAGATATAGCCTCTTCGTCAATTTTTTTAAATAATGCGTGTGTTGTCACAATGTTTTTACCTTCTCTAATTAAAGAAGTTAGGTGTTCTATTTTAGTACCTTTTTTGTCGTTAGGGATGGGTGACACAAAGTTCTTATTTGGACACGATTTTTTTATTCTTTCAACTTCACTAAGAAATGGTGTAACAAAAATATATTTTTGTTCGCTTGTATCCTCATTCATTTTATTTATTAGTGCTGTTGTTTTACCAATTCCACACCCTGCATCAACCACATTGACTTTCATTTTCTATCCCTCCTTTATTAACAAATAGTTTTAAAGCTTTTATGATGTCCTCATTATTATTTAATGACATTTTATAAAGCAAGTCAAGACCACCATTTTCGTATATGAATTGTATGACCTTATTTTGACATTTAAAATTTTTACCTTGGCACTGTAAGCATTTACTATTTTTGGTTTTCTTTTCGCCAAAATATCTAACCCTATCTGGATAATAATAACCACACTCATTACATTTTTTCCATCTATCTGTATTTTTTAGCTTTAAGTCGTTTTCAATACACATTATAGACCAAATGTCGTAATCTTTTAAGTTTGGTGGAGTGTTGATATAGAGAGGGTCTAGTTCATTAGGGGTTTTAACATTGAAGAATAAACAAGCTTCATAGAAACCTTTTTCACGGGATGAATATATGTGCTTATTATTAATCTTTCTTATTTCCATATGCCTTAAGAGATATTTAATACCATTTTCGTTTATGAACCACATCTTAATATTTCTATATGCTCCAGGTCTATTTGGATTATATTCAAATACTTTCATATAACGAGATATAGCACTATCTCTAAAACTAGATACTTTGTCGTATTTACATAATATTCTTGTCAAAAAACTTTTTAAGGGATACCATTTAATGCCATCCTCATCAGTTAGTTGGTCTAAGACCTTTTCGCCTATATATATTTGCTGTATTGTAAACATAATTATCACCATTGTTATTCTAACATATATCTTAACATTTGTCAAATTGTTATTGACAAATTTGTATTTTTTTGCTATAATATGTATGTAAGGTAGGATGAAGAGAGGAGGTCTGTGATGACAACTATTTATGTTGATTTTGATAATACAATAGTTGAGAGTAATCAGAGGATTATTGAGTTATTAAATGAAAGATATGGTTTATCTAAAACAGAAGCAGATTTACTTGATTACGGATACCAATCCATAGCTCCAATTACCGAAGAAGAAAAAATGGCGTTATTTGAGAGTGATGATTTTTTTAATAATTTAAAATTTAAAAGTGGCTTTTTAAAGTTCTTTAATAAATACTGCGGGCAGGTAGAATTTATTATTACTACAAAAGGCACTCCAAATAATTTATTAAAAAAAGAAGCTTGGATTAAAGAGCATATCCCATATCAGGTGAAATTTGTTGGTATAACTAATGACAGCCTAAGTAAAAAGCAAATTAATATGTCAGATGGTATACAGATAGATGATTGTACGGCGGCTTTAGATACAAATGCTAGTTTAAAGATTTTATATAAAGACAATCATAATTTTAGTTGGCAGTCTGATTATAGTAATACAAATATAATGGTTGTAAATAATTGGGAAGAAATAGATGAAATAATATCTTTCTATTCCATATATGATTATAAAACATTAAGTAAAAAAGGAGAGTAAAAGATGAAGAAAATAATTTTGTTTAGTGGCAAAGCAGAAAATGGTAAAACTACAGCTGCTGAGTTGTTAAAGAATATTTTGGAGTCTGAAGGTCAAAGTGTTGTTATTACGAGATACGCTTATTACCTAAAGGATTTAGCAAAAAGATATTGTAATTGGAACGGGCAAAAAGATGAGGCTGGTCGTCATCTATTACAAGTATTAGGGACTGATATTATTAGGCAAAAATTAAACAAGCCAAATTTTCACGTTGGTAGAATTTGTGAAGATATAGAAATATGCCAAGATTGTGTGGATTATGTTTTAATTGATGATACAAGATTTGAAAATGAGATATATTATCCAAAGGCTATGTTTGGGGATAAGGTGGTAGCAGTAAGAATAGTAAGAACTACGCCAGATTTTCATTCACATCTTAGTGAAGAACAATTAAATCATAGAAGTGAGACAGCATTAGATAACTTTAAGGGGTTTGATTTTGTGATTGAGGCAAAAAATATTGATGAATTAAAGTCTGCTATGCAAGAATTAAGTAAATCTATTTAGGAGGAGTGATAACGTGACCAAAGTACTGCAAAATCAATACTATATATACAAGATACCATCCAACAAGATAACAAAGTTAAAAACGTATAGTTTTAAAGAAGCATCTAAAGATGGTTACGTTGTCTCTATTGGTGATAATCTTGTATTAGCCAAAATTAGAGAGTATTATGGGGAAAATGGAGACCACGTTTCTTTATATAACAAAGTGCAAGATATACGTAAAGAAATGAAGAAAATTAGAAAGTTGCCTACAAGCACAGAAAATATTGAAGCAATTAAAAAATTTCAATCACAGTTGGATAATCTGTTGTTTGTAGATGATATAGTAAATATAAAAGTAGTTACAAAAAAAGAATATAGGGAGTTAGGGAGAAAAGGTTTTGATTTAAACGGTAAACATTATGTGAGGTTTATGGTTGGTTCAGGTCAAATGCGTAGAAATACAGTAACATTTATTAATGAAGAATTGTTTGATTATATGCAAGAAAGACTTATGTGTGGTCTTAGCGGTAAAATTAAAACAATTAATTTAGCTAAATTATCTGCATACTTTGCATTATCTTTTTCATCTGTGTTGTGGGTTAGAGAACCTAGAGTGTGCGTTATAAAAGATTTTGATACTGTAATACCAAATCAAAGATTGAATTGGATAAACAAGGGTGAAGACGGCAACACGGTTACACAGATTTATAAAGATATTAAATTAAATAGTGCTGATGGACAAGGATTAATTAGTCCAGAGATGGCTAAATTGTGGGCTGAGGATATGCACTTAAATTATGTGCCTTGTTCATTTGTTGTTAGAACGGCGTTTGTAAAAGGTAATCTTGTGCCTTTTGACTTTAAAGAATATGCAAAAGAACACGGTGTCACTACTATCAAAGATAGATATGGTACTGAGTACAATGTTGAAGATGTAGATGTTCTTTTGTCAGAAAGCCAATTTAAGATGGCTAAGTATTATTCATCTTGGGAAGGATATTTAAGTTATCATAAAGCCTATAATTTAAAATGGGGTGTTGCTCGTTATAATAAAGAATTTGATGACGAGTATGTTTTAACTAACTACCAATATATTCAAGTGTTAAACTTAAATAAGGAAGATATAGACGGCTTAATATCGTATACAACAAATTGGATAAAAAATATTTGTAGTGGCAATTTAGAATATGCTTTAACTTATAATGTGGGAGTTAAAAATCCAGCATTGAATGTTGATAGTATAATCAATTCTTGTGGTAGCACTTTTACTAAGGCAATTATTAAAAATCCAGAGATGTTGAAAGATGGGTTTGTTCAAAGAAAAATATATAATTCTATAAAAGAGAGTATAAGACAAGCGAAGATTGGTCGTATATGGGTTAAAGGTAATTATTCTTTTATGATTAGCGACCCTGTTGCTCAATGTAGAAGTGCATTAGGTTTAAGTCCTGATGGTTTATTACCAGCTAATCACGTATATGGAAATTTCTGGAACGAGCGAGGTGTCTCTGGCGAGGTATGTCTTTTAAGAAGTCCATTGACACATTATTCGGAAGTTAATGTACAAGAATTGTCGAATACAGCAGAAATGCAGAAGTGGTATAAATATATATATAGTGGTATAATTTATAATATTTATGATATTAGCGTAGTTAAACACGCAGACTCTGATTTTGATGGCGATATTTGTATGGCGACAGATAATCCATATTTTCTTAAAGGGGCAAAAAGAGAAGAGCTTCCAATTATGTATGATAAAGAAGCAGTTCCAACTCAAAAAATAACATTACCTAATCAAGTTAGATGTGATATTAAAGGGTTAGATACTAAGGTTGGCCAAATAACAAATTATTCTACTAGTATGTTGGCGATGTTGCCATTGTTTAAAGGTGAGAAACAGCAAGACCAAAAGCAAGAAATAGAAACACGTTTAAAATTGCTTAGAGAGTTACAAGGGGCAGAAATCGATAAAATTAAAGGAACCGCTCCACCAAACTTTCCAAAATCTTGGAGACATTGGGTTCATATCAATAAGGATGACGACGATATAACTAAAGCAGAGAAATATAAATATAATTCTATGGTTGTAAAAAAGAAACCGTACTTCTTTATATATTTGTATAACACTCTAATGAATGATTATAAGAACTACGAAAAGAATTTCAATAGCATTAGTCTTACACATTTTGGCGTACCAATAAAAGTTTTATTGAGAAAAAAAGACCATACAGAAGGAGAAATGAATTTGCTTAGAAAGTATCGTAAATATTCTCCAGTGCTAGAAACAGATTGTGTAATGAATATTTTGTGTAAAGAAATTGAAAATGTAGAGTTCGATATTAAGTACAAACCAAATTGTACAAGTTTATTGCCAGAATTTGCTGACAGAACAGAAATCGATGAAGAGAAGATGGCTAAGTTAGTAGAAATATATAAAGAATATAAAGCTCAAAGAAAGTATAAAGGCATTGAAGCATTGGTCGATAATGAAGGAATACAAGATGATGATATGAACGAAATATTGAGAGAGGTTTTATATGCCAACCGTGACGAATATAAAAATAATATGTTAGATTTATTTACGTCATCTAAAGAGTTATTTAATCATCTAGTAGTTATGTGTGAGCGAAACAACTGGTCTTGCGATTGTATTTGGGATATTGTTGGTGATGATATTGTAGATATTATACCTTATGGAAATACACAGGTCGTAGTCGAGGATGCCGACGGCTTTGAATATTTGGGACGCAATTATAAATTAGAGGAGGTAAAGAGATGTTAATATTTGATGAAAAAAAATATGCAGAGAATATAATTAACAATAAGAGATATGAAACCGTCAAGACGCAAGGTAGAGAGCGTTGCGTCTTAGTTAGATATTTAACATCTCTAAACTATTCTGTAGAGGAGATAAAAAAGGTTCTTGCAGAAATACCTATGTCTGGCGGTGAATATTTATCTTCAAAAGATAAAGATGTAATTTTTTCAAAGATTATTGCTAAGGCTAATGAATATGAGTTTGTAACTAATAAAGTTGTTAAGATATATCAATCTGAACTTGACATTATAGAACAGGTTGAGGATGATTATGCTAGGCATTTACTATTTATTTATTTAGTGTATTATAAATGGGCTTCTACTGTCTCTCATTTGCAATTTTATAGTAAAAAGAATGACATTATGATGGTGACTGAAAATAATAATGATGTTTGGAAATTAGCGGGGTTGTCAAAGTTAAGAGTAGCAGATAGGTATAGGCTTTGTAATTTGTTATTTAATAAAGGTCTTTACAAGATAGATAATTTTAAAGCCTATAATTATATCTATATTCCATTTGCCAAGGATGATGGAGATGTGGCTATAGAGATTTCAAATTTTGATAACATATTAGGTGAATTATTAATTTATGAAAAACCAACCGAATACAAGAGATGCATTGTCTGTAATGCCGTAATCAAAAAAACACGTTCTCCTAAAAAGTATTGTATTAATTGTGCTTATAAGGAAAACCTAAGAAAAACAAAGGAAAGAAAAAAATGTTTGAAAACCCAAGCATCTTAAACCCTTTATTTTACTAGGAGAACGTAAGTTCTATCAAAAAATATTATTAATGAAAGAGAAAAATAAGAAAATCCAGTAAAAAAGGAGAGTGTATATGGAAGCATTTAAAAGATTGGAAAACGAAGATGAAAATGCGTACATATGGCGTGTGTGTGACAATAAAGATTTAATAGGTACTTGGCAAGACGTTTGTGATTTATTAAATTCAGAATTAAATCACGATTATAATGAGTCTTGGTACAGAAAGATGTATCAAAGTTTTATGATGATGTTTGATGCGATAAAAAGTAAATATTTCGATAATGAACAAATACATAAAATAGAACAGAAAAAGCAAGAACTTATTAAAGAGCGTTTTCGTTTAAACGATGAACGTGTAGCGTATAATAGAGCATTACGCAATGACGCAAGATTAGAAAATAGATTAGATAAATTAGAGGAAGCTATATTGGATTTTGGAAAAGAAAACTATGTTAGTAGTCCAGTAAAAACTATAAAATCTAACAATGATTTATTAGTTATTTTGAGTGACCTCCATATAGGGCAGACGTTTGATAGTTTTGGTGGTAAATATAATACAGATATAGCAAAGCAAAGATTATGTAAATATTTAGATGAGATAATTGCTTTAAGAGATATATATAATTCTGAAAATTGTTATGTGTCTTTACAAGGGGATTTAATTAGTAATTCAATTCATAAGACTATAGCAATTACCAATCAAGAGAACGTTATACAACAAATTAAAAAAGCTAGTGAACTTGTTACTATGTTTGTTTATGAATTAAGTAAACATTTTAATAAGGTTATGGTTACAAGCGTAAGCGGTAATCATTCACGTTTAGATAAAAAAGAAGACGCATTGAAAGATGAACGTTTAGATGATATTGTGATTTGGTATATGAATGCTGCATTAAGTGGTGTAAACAATGTAGAATTAAAGACAAACAATGAAGATAGTACTTTTGCTGAAATGGATATTAGAGGAAAAAAGTACATTAATGTCCACGGAGATTATGACGCTTTTTCTAAAGCTGGCATAGCGAGTTTGTCAATGATGTTAGGATATTTCCCATACGCTATCACATTTGGACACCTACATACTTGTGCTATGCAAGATGAGGGTGGAGTAAAAATAATTAGAGGTGGTAGTCTGGCTGGTAGTGGCGATGATTATACAATTCAAAAAAGATTACCTGGCAATGCCACACAAATGGTCTGTGTTTGTACTGCTGATGGTATAAAATCATATAATGTTATAGAACTAAGTTAGTCTTAGTTTTTTTTATTTTTGAAAGAAAGGTGAATGCACGTGGCAACTAAATATAAGAAGCCTATAAAAAAAGTTGAGGGTCAGCAAAAAGTTATTTGTCAAAATAAAGATTGCGATAAAATGGGTAAGCACTTGAGTGTAGATGATTTTTATAAATCACGTAATGCTATGGTGCAACATCATCCTTATTGTAAAGATTGCGTTAACAAAATGATTGACGTTAATAATTTAGAGTCAGTATATAGTGTATTAAAAGTGCTAGACACTCCTTTTATAATGGATATTTGGAATGACGTATGTAATTCTGGTACAACCAATTATATGGGGGATTATTTAAGGGCTATAAATTTTACATATAGAAAAAAATATGCGGGTATGGGTTTTGATGATAGTATATTTGAATTATCTGAAAACGAAGAGATAAGTGATAATGTACAGGCTGCTTTTGATGATACTCCAGTTTGGAGTGATGAGTGGCAAGGTAAATACACCAAGTCTGATTTAAAATATTTAAACGATTATTATAATGGATTACAAAATGATTTTAAAATAATTACTACAAATCATAGAGATTATGCTAGAAAAATTGCTCAAGCATCTTTGTCTCAAATGAAAGCATATCAACATTTATTACAAGGTGAAGAGGGTGCCGACTTGGCATACGAAAAGGCCACTAAAATATTTGATATGTTATCTAAATCAGCTCAATTTGCTGAAAGCCAACGTGGAGCTAATGATGTTGCTTTAGGTTGTTTTGGTAGAGTATTTGATGCGGTTGAAAAACATAATTGGGTTCCAGAGTATATTCCAACTGACGAAGATATGTATGATAAGTTGTTAAATCAATTCTCTAATATTGAGAGGAGTTTATAATGGCTTCATATAAAAATTTTAGTCAAAAAAGGAGGGCTGCCCAAACTTGGGCATATAATAATACCGATAATCCATTAAGTTATGACCCAATTAATAGTGAAAAAATCGACTATGAAGAATGGACAAAATTCTTATCATATTATAGATATTATATAGATAAATTTGCTGTAGATATTTTAGGAGTAAACTTATTTCCGTTTCAAAGATTAATAATGAGGGCTATGGCAAGATACCCTAATGCAATGTTAATATGTTGTCGTGGTTTAGGTAAATCTTGGTTATGTGCCTTATTTATGATATGTATGGCAATTCTTTATCCTGGTATGGCTATCGGAATTGTTTCTGGAAACGGAAATCAGGCACGTATGGTTATTAAACAAAAAATAGAGGGCGAGTTGCAAAAGAACGAAAATATTAAGAGAGAAATATCAAACCTAAAGACGAGTACCGATGACTGTATAGTAACTCTCAAAAACGGTAGTTCTATACGTGCTATTACTTTAGGTACCAATCAAAAGGGCGATAATGCGAGAGGTAAACATAAAATTGCTTCTCTATACAGAAATGTATATAAAAAATAAAAGAGGGAGAATTGCTGGAAAAGCGTGAAGAACATCTAACTACAGCATAACACCTGTAAGATGGTGTAGGTGCGAATGTTTAAAAATAGATGTTTATATGCCAATCAGCAGCCGAGCTTGAAAAAGAAGGTTCATCGACTAGAGTTAATCTCGTAGCATCAAGCGATGCGAAGTACCCTCCTCTAAACAGGTAATGCTGTAGATGAAGATATAGTCAGTGCTTATATGAAAGTATAAGAAAATTAATTCATTTATTTTATGGGGACAGCGACGACGGTCGTTTTTAAATACCTTAATTATTTAGATTACCCATAGTTATGTTATATTTCTATTAAGGAGGAATAAAGTGGACGAATGTAGTGGTATTTATAAAATAAATTGTAATGACGTTTGTGTTTATGTAGGACAATCTATTAATCTTAAAAGCAGAAAAGCGTCTCATTTGAGAAAATTAAGAAAGAATGTACACTATAATAAATATTTACAGAGGTTATACAATAAGTATAAAGAAACATTTGTGTTTAGTAAATTGGAAGAATGTGCACCCGATTTACTGACAGAAAGGGAAATGTATTGGATAGAGAAACTTAAGCCTAAATGTAATATGCAAATTCCAAGCGATAGTACACATTTTACAATAACGGAACAGTCTAGGCAAAAAATGAGCAAAATTTCAAAAGACCGAATGACTCCCGAAATGCGTAAAAAAATATCAGAGAAAACAAAAGAAGCTATGCATAGACCTGAGGTATGGAATAATTTTCTTGAAGGGCAAAGAAATAAGAAAAATAAGACCGCCTGGAATAAAGGATTGAGAGAGACAAACTCTTCATCAAATAGAAAAAGAGTCTATTGTGTAGAATTGGATTTGATTTTTGAAAGTGCGTATGCTGCTGGGATTTATTTAGGAGCTAAAAACGGCAAAGGAGTTTCCAGAGTTTGTTTAAACCAAAGAAATACATATAAAAAATTACATTTTGAATATATAGATAAATGAATTAATCTTTATTAATGTTGCGAATTGATAAAGTAACATAACAGTGGCGTTTCCAATTAGTTTTGGTGGACGAAGCGAGACTAGTTAAAGATAACACTTTAACAGAGGTTATTCGTCCGATGATAAAGACACCAAGACAAAACGCAATTGATTTACATGACAAATATCCAGAGAACCCTATTGAGAAGGGTAGAATGATTTATATTTCTTCTGCTTGGTTAAAGACTTGTGACTTATACCAAAAGTTTTTAAATTTTTATCATTCAATGATTAACGGAGATAAGCACTACTTTGTAGCAAGTTTGGATTATAAAGTAGGAATTGATGCAGGTTTATTTTCTCAAGAAGAAATAGATATAGAAAAAGAAAGTCCAGATATGTCTTTAGATAAATTTGCTTATGAATATGAAGGGACATTTGTTGGTAGTTCCAATGATAGTTATTACCCATATTCATTAACAAATAAATGTCGTGTTTTAGATAGGTGTGAATTATTGCAACCTAAGAAGACACAGTATTCATATGTAATTACACACGACGTTGCCGTATCAACTAAGGCTGGTTCCGATAATTCGTGTACGCACGTTATTAAATTAATACCAAAAAGTAATGGTACGTTTGATAAGCACGTTGTTTTTACAAAGACATTAAATGGGGCTAGTCTAAAAGAACAAAGGGACTTATTGCGTGAGTTATTACATATTAGGTTCCCTAATACAGAAAAACTCGTAATTGATGTTCGTAGTGCTGGACAGGGTTTACTTTCTTTATTAGAAGAACCTTGGTCTTATCGTAACGAAAGAGGGGATGTTGAAGAATACCCACCGTTAATTCAGGATAATGATGAAGAAACTATGAGAACTTTGCCTAACGCAGAGCCAATTATTAGAGGTATTCAAGCAACAGCTGATTTTAACAGCACTTATTATCCTTATATGAAAAGTTGTTTTGAAGACCAGAGTTTGAAATTATTAGTTGATAGTAATGAGACAGATGAATTATATAAAGCTGGAAAGTATACAGCCGAAGAACAAGTAATGCACGTTGAACACGATAATTTAATGCAGGAGCTTAGTAATATTAAAAGAGATTTCGGTCTTAATGGTCAAATATTATATGACCGTATTGTTAAATCTGCTAAACGTGACCGTGCGACATCTTTAATGTATGGGTTATCTGTTGTATTTGAATATGAAAAACAAGGTAAGGCCGATATAGGTAGAACAGAAGTTGATACCTTAAAATATTTGGCTGGATACATTTATTAGGAAAGGCAGGTGTAATAATGAGTAAGAAAAAAGATAATAATAAGGTTCTTTTGTCTGAGAATGAAGTTGTAGAAACTTTAGAAGCTGTACAAAGAGCGTTTGATGTATTAGATTTCGCTAAAGGATATAACGATGGTGTTTATAGTCCTATGACGCAAAATACATTAATGAAGAATTTAAACATTTCTTCTGTTGTACCAGATAGAGCTGGCATTGAAGAAGCATTAAAAGACCCAGCAAATCACGAAACGTCATTAGTATCTTATGGTCAGTCATATTATTTTAGCAGTCTAATGTATAAACGTAATTTAGAATACATTGCGAATTTACCTGCTTTTGACCTAGAAATGACTTGTATCAATGCTACAGCCGCTGATTATAACACAACTAAATATAAAAACGATTATAAAGCCATTGCAAACTTTCTGGATAAATTTGATTATAGAGCTCAATTTAAAGAGGTTCTATGGAATTTATTAATGGAAGAAACATATTATGGTATCTTTAGAAAGTTTGATAGCAAAAGCGTATTACAACAATGGCCTTGGAAGTATGCTAAAGTCACTGGTAAATTTGAATATGGTTTATTATATGATATTGATATGAACTATTTTTTACAGGGGGTTGTAGACTTAAACTGCTATCCAGATTGGTTAAAAAAGAAATATAAAGAGGTTTTTAGTTCTGATACAAACGCTTATAAACCAGGTAATAAATTGAATAATAGAACTGGTAAATTCGCAACTTGGGTTCAAACATCACCAGAAGAAGGTTTTTGGTGTTTTAAATTTAATCCAAAACATTCATTACAGGTTCCATTCTTTAGTGCAATGTTGCCAGAGATGGCTATTGTTCCTTTAATGAGAAGATTGCAAGTTGACCAAAGTATGGCTGCTGCTCGTAAACTATTAGTAAGTTCAGTACCATATTTAAAAGAGAAAAAATCTTCTAGTGTCGCTAATCAATTAGCTATTGATGCCGATGTTTTAGGTAAATTTATCGGTTTAGCAGCACAAGGAATTGAGAACGCTATTAAGATTTTAGCATTACCAACAGAAGATATTAAGGGTGTAGAATTTGAAAATACAGATAAAGACACCTATAAAAATTTTATGGCAATTACAAGTTCATTATTAAGTGGAGGTAAGGTAATATTTTCTACTGATGAAAATCAAAATGCTATAGAAACACAATTATCATTGAACTTAGATGAGTTATTAGCAGAGTCAATTTATCCTCAATTTGAAGAATTTTTAAATTACTTTGCAAATAAAGAAACAAAGAAGTTTAAATGGAAATTTAGATTTGTTGGATGTAATGACCAATTTGATAGACTAAGACGCCAAAAGGAAGCTTTTACTTATGCTGATAAAGGTGTCGTGTTACCAAATAAAATAGCATCGTCTTTAGGATTAAATAAAATAGAACTAGAAAGAGAACTAGAAGAGGCAAATGCTACAGGATTTACTGATAAGTTAATGACAATGGTTAATATAAATACAATGTCGCCTAATAATGCTGGTCGTCCTACTAAAGACGATACGGATTTAACAGATAGTGGAGCAAAGACTAGGTCTAATGCTTCAAATATTGAAAAGGGCGGAAAGGTTTAAGGAGGTTAGAGTATGAGTGAAGGACTTATTTCAAAAGAAATGAAGGCATCTTTGGAAGGAATAATTTCATACTGTTTTTATGGTAATCGTATTCTTGATAGAATGTGCAGTGTTTTATCCGTAACTTTCGTAATGCCTATCACATCTAATATTCTTCATCACAAGTTGGCACATCTTTATCCAGTATTAGCAGATGATATTTCTGATTATATGGATGCTAGAGATTGTACTACAATTTATGGAGAAACTCCTAAAGGAGACCAAGATTATGATACAGCATTAGATTGTTTTAATAGGATGCTAGAAATTAATTTAAAGTTAGAGTCATTGGTAAAAGACTCTATTACTTTGGCACAGAATATAAATGACTATAGTACTAAAGTAATGTTAGAACAATTTATGTTAAAAATTACTCCTATCACAAAAGATATTTTATTATTAGTTGATAAAGCAGAAATGTATGGAGATAGTGATACTTCTATGATGAAGTTTGACCACGATATGCCATCATTTAATGTTTTTGGAGAGTAGTATGTTTATTTTTAATTTAGACAATAAAGATAAAAAATATTATGAATGTGGTAAGATTGTGGGTAATTATTTAATTAAAAATGGCATTCCAATGTTGGCACGTGAAAATGGGTTAATGTTGTTTGCAAAAACGAAACGACTTCAAAAGGTCATTGATGATATGCCTTTGTATTTACAACTTCTAATTAAAGGGGGCGTTATCAATGGATAAAAAAATTTCTTTTGAAGTACAAGGATTTGATGTTATAGACGATTATTCAGATAATCAATTTGCTATTGCTGAAATTTATGTATGTCATGATGGCAATAATCTGCATAATATGCCTATTGACTTATCCGTAATCAAAAAAGCAAAAAAGACTTTAAAAAATAAATTCTTAGTTGCTGGTTTTGATGGAGATGACTTTGAGGGTCACGAGCCTGATGAAATAATTGTGGGCGTCTTCCCAGAAAGTTCAGAAATGAAATTTGTTGAGAAGAATGGGAAAACTTATCTTGTTGCTCAAGCCATCATTTCTAAAGTTTATGCAAAATGGGCTTATGATGTGTTTGTAGAAGATGAAGATAATAAGAGAGCTGTTTCAATGGAAATTACTGTGTTAGGTACAGAATTACAAGATGATGGATTAGAACATATTACTAAATTCGTATTTAATGGGGTAACTTTACTTGGAGAGTCTCATATGCCCGCCTGTGAAGGCAGTAATGCGTCTATAATCAAGTTCAGTAAGGAAAACGCATTGAAAGTTTACAGCAAGCGTTTAAAAAATTCTGAAAAGATTAAGAAGAATTTTGTTAGAGATATGGAGCTTGCAGAAATTTCAAGAAAGGAGGAGAGCGAAAAAATGGAAGATAAAGAAAAAGAAGTTGTAGAAACAGTTGAAGAAGAAGTTAAAGAAACTCCAGTGGAAGGAACTGAAGAAGTTAAAGAAACTGAAGAATTTGCAAAAGAAGTTTCTGATGATGAAACTTATATGGAAGAAGATGAGTCTGAAAAAGAAGAAGACGATAAGGATGACGAAGAAAAGTCTGATGAGGAGTCTGATGAAAAAGAAGACGAAGAAGATATGGAATGCAATAAAGACTTTGAGTCATTAACTGTTGAACAAAAATATGAAGTATTCCGCTCTGCTGTTAAAGAGTCTCTTGATGGATGTGGGTATTTAGAGTCTTATGACGATGAATACTTATATGTTTATGATTATTGTGACGGAAATACTGTCAGATATGCTTATACTTTAGATGGTACTACTTGTACTATCGATGTAGACTCTAAAACAAGAGTAATGCGTGGTGGTTATGTAGAATTTGAAGTGTATGAAGAAGACAATAATAAATTAGAGACACTTGAAAAAGAAAACTGCGAGCTTAAGGAAAAACTTATGGCTTATGAAACAGCTGAAAAGGAAAAATCTGTTGAAGCTATTTTATCAGAAGTAGTCGACGTAATTCCTGCTGACCGCATCGCAGAACTTCGTGAAAAATCTGCTGATTTCTCTTTAGATAATTTGTCAGTATTTGAAAACGAAGTAAAAGCAATCGCTTTTGAAGCTGTTGCAAAAGAAGTTAAAGGTAATAAGTATAGTTTTACAAAAATGCCTATTAACAACGAAATGGAAAAGAAGACATCTAAATATGGATGGTAAGAAAAAAATAATTAATTTTGAAAGGAGAAATAAAAAATGGCAAAATCAATTTTAATTCCAACTCTAGTTGCTGCTAAAAATATCGATAGCTTAAATAGAAGTTTCGTTTCTACAGCAGACTTAGATAACGGAAATGTATTTGGAAAAGGAGAACTTTCAACTAACGCTGGTGAAAGTCAAGTTTATAAAACAGTTACACCTACTACAGGAAGCTTATCTGGATTATATATGGCATTCTCTGCTGAAGATGTTGTATTAACTGATGATTTAGGAAATCAATTCAAAGTTGGTACATTAGACCCAAGAGCTTTCACAAACAAAGCTGGTACAGTATTTAGTGGATTTAAACCACAAGTAGGAGATTTAGTTTTAATTTCTGCTGATGGTATTTCAGGAGAAGCTAAAGATTATGCTGTTGCTGCAAATGGAGCTAGCAAATTAGCATTTAATGAAGCTGCTGGTGCTGGATTAAGTTTCAAAGTTGTTGAAACTACTTATATTTCACTTGCTAGTGCAAATAATATTGGTTCTCAAAGAGTTACTGCTTATTTATTAGAATGTGTAGCTAACTAATTTAAGTTATCAATCAAGGCTAATAACAAGTAAATATACACAGTTCGTATGTAACTATTTATAAAAGTGTAAAAAATAAATAATTTATTAATTTTGAAAGGAGAATATAAAATGGCAAAATTACCAAATAGTGTCTTAGCTTTCACAGCAGATAGTGCTGATAGAAAAGAAGGATACACAAACTTTGTAGAATACTACAATTTATATAAAGAGGGAAAAACTCAAAATGCCAATGGTGTTAGTTTTTCTGAAATGAACGAAAAAATGTTAACATTCTTCTCTGATGAAGTAGCAAGATTATCAGGAAAGAAGCAAAGTGATGTTAATGATTTAGCAACTTATTGCAACTTCAGTGACGTTAAAGAAGCTGCTTTTGCAGTAGTTGGTATGTTAACTGATTTAATCATCCCAGATGCTTTAATTAAAGATTTAGGAATGATTGCTGAAATCAAAAACGGTGGATGGGGAGACAGTTTAAAAGTTGAACTTAAACCAAGAGATTTATTCGTTGTATCAAAAGGCGGAAGAAATCGTAGAACTTATGACGTAACTCGTCAATTCAAAGGTGAAAAGACTATCGTTCCTGAGTCAAGAGGAATTACAGTTGGTATTTCTTTATATGACGTATTAAAAGGAACTTATTCATTAGCAGAATTTGTTGCTAAAGCAGTATTATCTATGGAAACTCAAATGAAATATGATATTTATGATGCTTTCGCAGCAGCTATGAATGCACTTCCAAATACAACTGGTGCTAGTCAATTAAGAATTAGTGGTTTCTCTCAAGATACTGCTATCGCTTTAGCACAAAAAGTTCAAGCTTGGAATGGTGGAGCTAAACCAGTTTTCTTAGGAACTAAATTAGCTTTATCTAAAATCTTACCAGCATCAACTAATGCTCGTATCTTATTAGGAGACGAATATGTTAAGGTTGGTTATATGAGAGACTTTATGGGTATCTCAACTATTGAATTAGAACAAGTTGCAGACTTTACTACTGAATTTGCAGTAAAATTAGATGATAAGAAAATCTATGTAATCTGCCCAGGTACTGATAAAATGGTTAAAGTATTCGTTGAAGGTTCTACATTATCTAATGTTGATGGTAACTATGCAAATGCTAACTTAACTCAAACAGCTACATTATATAAATCTTATGGTGTAGGTGCTATTAGTTCAGCATTAGCAGGTGTTATTGAATTAGCTTAATTGTAATACAAAAGAATATTAGAGGAGAGGCTTCATAAGAGCCTCTCTTTATTTTAATTTAGAAAAAAAGGAGAGATAAATAATGGCAAATACTAAAACAAGTGCAAAAAATAATAGTGATGCAAAAAAGATTAAAGAGTTAGAAAAGACAATTTCAGATTTAAACGCTGTAGTTCAAATGTTAATGAAACAAGGAGTTTCAACACCAACAGTTGAAACAGAAGGCGAAAGAGATGTAGTATTTATTTCTTTATGTAATCATATACTTAATCTTTCTACTGAACCAAATGGAGGAGGTACTATTTATACTTTTACTGAATTTGGTGAAGAGCAAGCTATTCCTTATTCTGATGCTAGAAAAATAATTAAAAACAATAAAAGTTTTATTAAAGGTGGTAAGTGTTACATTGCTGATGATAAGATTATCAACACAGAACATTTAACTAGTGATTATAAAAAAATTCTTAGTAAAGATGACTTATTGGATTTATTATCATCAGATAGGGTCAAATTTAGAAATATCTTTGATAAAATGACACCAATTCAACAAGAAATATTCAGAGATGTTGTTGTTGATAAATTATCTAAAGATAGAAACAGTGTAGATATGAATATTGTTCAATATATAAATGAGTCTTTAAATATCGATATTTTAAAAAGTATTGATTATAACAAGGAGTTGTTAGTTGTTAAAGACGAAAACTAGAGGAGGCTGGAAATATGACACCATATGATGACATATTGGATTTAGCGTTAGTCTCTATTGAAGATTATAGATTGAATAAACTTTCTACAGACTCGCCAGCTGAATTTAAGTTGATTTTAGAGGGATTTATGATTAGAGGGTTATCTAATTTTGAAAACTGTATAAAAGACCTTTCTGACAGAGATGATGAAGCACATCAATTCAATGTTGTTCTTGATGATTTAGAAAAGTCAATTATCGCTGACTGGACTGCTATTATGTGGTTAGATAAAGAGATAAATGACACTCGTCAAATTACATCTATGCTACAGAATAGAAATGAGGCTCATAGATACTCTGAAGCTAACAACTTAAAAGCTAAAGCCGACCATCGTGTACAAATGGTTGAAGATGTTAAACATAAGCAAACAACTTATAGTTTAAAACACGCAGATTGGAAGGGGTGGGCTAGTGGCAACTATCAATTATAAAGATTTTCAATTAGATGATAACGCAACAGTGCAATCATTAAAAATCTTAATAAATCAATGTTGGAAAACTCTTCCTATATTTGAAGGAAAAAATAAAGAAAACCAAATTGTTTATTCTCGTGAGGAGGCATATGAGAATTATCAAAAGCATTTGTGTTTTTTAATTACTAAAGTCTCTGGTGCAAGTAAAATTTGGCAGGATAATCAATATTATGTAGAACTTGTTTATATCTTAGTTGGTATGCAAGATTTTACAGAAGATGAGCATGACAGAGTGAAATATATAGTGCATCATTGTACCAAACTTATCAACAATATGATAGAGATGGTATTAAACAATGAGTCTTAAATATTACGACGCGGCTCAAAAGATTAGACAACCAAATCCTAAAGCATCCTATTATGCAGATTATAATGCAATATTAGATTTTAGTTTTGATAATGCCCCAAATGTTGTTTATGATGAAATCGAATACGAGCAAACGTATGGTGAAAATGATTTCGTTAAAATCAATAAAGTCCGTGTTGATACTATATTAAACTATAATACTGGCATTATATTGGGTGATGATTATAAAACATTTATATTTGCTCCCGATTTTCCAGTTACGCCTTATTATGGAATGAAATTTCGTTGGCAAGGCAGTTATTGGTTAGTAATCAATACTAATTCTTATGCAAGTATATCTAACACAGCAGAGGTCAGACGTTGCAATAATGTGTTGAGGTTCTTTGATAAAGACGGTTCAAAAATTTACGAGCCTTGTATATTAGATTATACATTACGTTTCGCAAACAACGAAGAGTCTATGGAAATTATCGTTGGTAATGGTGAACAAAAAGTTTGGTGCCAACGTAATAAGAGAACAACAACAATCAAGCCAAATGACAGATTTTTATTTGGTACTCCAGAACAAAGAGTCGCATTTAGACTTTATGGTGGTGGCACTAAAAACTATATGAATGGAATTACTATGGATGATAACTCACCTACAATAACAGAATTTTACGTAGACCATTATGAAACAAATCCGTTATTTGATGATTTTGAAAACGGTTTTGCTGATGCTTACTTGAATGAGGTGACTATAAAAATTGAGGATGTTGTTAATTTATTAAATGTAGACGAAAGTGCTGTTTTAAGTGCTAAGGTATACAAAGGGACAAAAGAAGTGGCTGACACTAACGTTCTATGGAAATCTTCTGACGATACCATAATTGAGATTAGTGATAATATAGCGACTGCTAAACAGGTTGGTAGTGCAACTATAACTGCTTATATCGAAAATACAACGATACAAAGTAGTATTGATATGAATGTTGTGGAGGAGCCTACCGAAGACGTAATAGAATTAATAGCAGAACCTAATATAGATTATGTACTACAAAATAAATCACAACAATTTGTAGTTTATTTATATAAAAACGGTATCAAGCAAGCTGACAGTGTGTCTTTTGCTGATATGTCTGTGGGTATACCAGTTGGGAAATATACAATCGTAGTAGACAATGATAATGCGTTCACGCTTTTCAATAAGGGAATGTATATGAAGGAACCAGTCATTGTAAGATGTGTATGCGGGGAAACTACGTTAGATATGAAGATTAAGTTAAGGGGGTTATATTAATGATTAGTGATGTAAAACCATATGCTACATATGAAAACCTACCTAATATTTCTTATAGAATAATTGAATATTTAATGACTAGCCCAGATGCTGAAATCATATGGAAATTATTAAAGTATGATGACGCCGATGCATATAGTCGCCCTAATTTAACTTTAGAGGAAAAATCAAAGTTAATATATAATGGCGAAGCGGTATTGTCTAAATATAATGTATTTTTTGATTATATGATGGACGATGCTGAAGACCAAATGAAAACTTTACTACGAATTTATCCAGCAGAAGTTTACCCAACAACTAGAGTCACTGGTATATGTACAGTGAATTTAGAGGTATTTACGCATAGCAAAATAAACCATCTATCAAATTATACTACAAGAGTAGATGTCATCATACAAACACTTTTGAAGGTGTTAAATGGTGTTGATGTTGGTGGTATTGGAGTTTTATTCTTTGATAATCAAGGTAGTCGTTATGACAAAATACAGACAATAGGACAAAAACCTTATAAAGGTAAATTGTTGAAAATGTCTGTTAATATGGGGTAATTATGTTAGAGCATATTAAAGAATTATACTTTGATGAGCCAATCCCATATAAAGAATTATTAATTTACCCAGTAACAATGAAAGACTATTTAGAATTTCATTGGCTGGTAAGTTGTTTGTTGATTGATAAGAATAGCATACCAGACATCAATGTTATTTCTATGTCGTATTTACGATTTTTGTATTATAACGCTGCAAACAATGATGAGCCGTATGTATATATGTTAAAAATGTTATTGTGTATGGTCTTACATATAGAGTTTAATGAAGAAATGAGTTTTTATGTTGATGAAAATGATAGGGCATTTTTTAAAGTAAGAGGTGTTGCTTATAGTGGTTCTGATTTTGACGAAATAGTCAAGATTATATTTGAACAAAACTGTATAACCCCTATTGACAACACAATTCAAAAGGAAGTTAGAGACGCTTTAGAAAAAGCCGAAGAATTTAAGATGCAACAAACTAAGCAAAAAATGTGTTCTTTAGAAGAGCAAATGATTTGTGTACTAATTTCAACTCCATTAAAATTAGAAGACATCTACAAACTAACTATTAGGAAGTTTGAGAAGATTTTGCAACGTGTTGATGCAAAGTTACACTATCAAATTTATCTTAATGCGTCTATGTCAGGTATGGTTAAATTTAAAGATGAAAGTGCAATTCAACACTGGATGAATGATTTAACAAAAGACGACAGATATTCTGATGTTAAAGTTGATATGGATACAATGCGTAATAAAATTGAAAGTGTAAATAAATAAAATATCTATGCTATTGGATATAAAATATAATAGCTTTATATAAAATATTATTTCATAAGGAGGAATTATAAATGAAAAAGTTTTTAGTTAGTACAGCTGATGTGTACGGATATGACTCTAATGATAATTTATTATTCGTTGGTAAAACTTTATTAGATAGTTCTATTGAAACAACATTATCTAATACTGACGTAAGAGCAGGTAAAGGTAATCAATTACAATATATTTATTATCACACAGCTGAAATGAATATCACTATTAACGAAGCACAATTCTCATTAGCATTCTTAGCTTTAAATACTGGTTCATCTATTGAAACAGGGGCTAATGTTTGGACTGAGGAAAGTGTTACAGTTACTAAAGGTGTAGGTAGTGTTACAAAAGGAACCCCTTTAGCTCTTCAAACTCAAACTATTTATGGTTGGGTAACTAAAGAAGATGAGACAGTAGAAAGAGTTAAATTTAATGGTGTTCAATTTACTTTAGCAGACACTAATTACAATGGTACTGTTTGTGTAAGATATTATACAAATGACTCTGCTGCGAGAAAAGTAACAGTTTATGCTGATATGTTACCTTCTGTAATTAGATTAGTAATGGTTGGTACTTTAGCAAGTTCTGACTCTACAACTAACCAAATCGGAACAGTACAAATCGAAGTTCCAAGAGCTTCTATGACAGGTGCATTTACATTAAGTATGAAACCAGACTCAGTTGCTCAAACTCCATTATCAGTAAGAGCATTATCTTCAACAGTTAATACTGGTGGTTGTGATGGTAATAGACCAATTTATGCAACTATTACTGAAAAAATAAATGGTGCTAAATGGTATGATAACGTAATTGCTTTAGCTATTGAAGGTGGAGACTTCACTATGACAAATGGAACATCAAAACAACTTCAAGTTTATGCTATTAAAAATGATGGTTCTGCTGCATTCTTAGCTCCTGTAAATGGACTTACATTTGCTAGTGATACAGAAGCTACAGCTACTGTAGAAGGTGGTCTAGTAGTTGCTAAGGCTACTGGTACAGCAACAATTAAAGCTACAATTACAGATATGCCTGAAATTGATGCTAATGTTATTGTAACAGTTGAATAATCATTATGTATTGCAAGTATTGTCAATGTATCACAAAGAGTGTGTTTGAGCAGTATTTAAACTGCTCACTCTCTCGTGATTATTGTTTAAAGCAGAAGTTTTGTCATAAAGAGAACAAACCTGTACATACAGATGATTGGCAAAAGTGCCCTAAATTAGTAAAAGAGGAGGATAAGAATGAGAATTTTCAAAAACAAACAAAATAAAGAAGAAGTAGTGGTGGAAAGCATTAAGGATTTAGAGACTCCTGTAGTTACTGAGAAAGAAATTAAAGAAGAAAAGAAAGCTACTAGAACAGCAATTGGAAAGAAAAACACTGCAAAAACAGTGTGTAGGGTTTTGGTTGCTACACCTTCATATTTTGTTATAGATAAAAACGGTGAAAAAATCACTGTCAACAATAAAAACAATTATCATAGAAATGAAGAAATTTTATATTAATTTCTTCTCTTTATATAGAGTGTTCATCGGGAATTTATTGGGTTCGACTCCCAAACTCTATGCCAAATATTGTTGATAGGAGGGGTCAAATGGACTGGAACGCGATACTTGATGAAATTAAGACTATCGGTACTGCACTTGGCACCGTAATATTTACTGGTTATATCACATATAAGACTTTTAGTTCAAAATTAGAAAAATGGAGACAGGAAGATAAGGTTAATGTTTCTAAAAATATAGAGAAACAATCTAAACTTGATTGCGAAATTATGGCAGAGGCAGATAAATTGAAAGAATTGTTAAATGCTGATAGAGTACAAATATATGAATTTCATAATGGGATACATTATGCAAATGGGCGTAGTGCTCTTAGAACATCTTGTACTTATGAGGCCTGTCGTTTTGGTGTAGAGGGGTGTATAGACAGATTAAATGGAATACCTCTTAGTGTTATACCAACATTTATTAAAGTCTTGTTAGATAAAGGGGAACTATTAGTAAAAGATTTAGAGGATATAAAAGAGACAATGCCATCTACGTATAATTTAAAGAAATCAATGAACATTCAATCGTTCTATGATTTTGCTATCCATAATACAAATGGAGAACCTGTGGGCTTTGTTGCAGTGCAATTTTGCGGTGGAGATATTAAAAACTTAAACAAGGATGCAGTAAAAAGATTTGCTTGGTTTGTGGAGAGTAAATTGTTAGAAATGTAATTTTTCAAGGAGGCTATCTATGGAAACTAAAGAACTTTGTGAAAAGATTAAAATTTTATTAAAAAAGAAAAAGAGTTTTGTAGATATTTGTAAAGAGCTACAACTAAAGGATTACGAGGCAATCGGATTAATTAATTTGATGAAACAAGATGGTGAATTGATTGATTATGTTAATGGTGAATTAGTAAGATTAAAAACACCGCCAAAGACTAATGATGTTTATCAAGTTTCTACAAATAGCACTCATATTCCACTATTATTAATAAGTGATACTCATTTATGTAGTAAATATGATAGATTAGACATTTTGCGTTATTTATATGATAAGGCAGAAGATAGAGGTATCAAATATATTTTGCATAGTGGAGATTTTACAGATGGTCGTTCTAATAGACCAGAACATATTTATGAATTAAAAGAAACGTCGTACGAAGGACAAGTTGATTATTGTGTAGACAAATATCCAACTTTTAGTGGTAAAACTTATGTTATAAGTGGTAATCATGATGATTGGTGGTATAAATCAACTGGTTCAGAGATAGTTAAAGCTATTGCTAAAAGAAGAGATGATATTGTTTATTTAGGTAGCGATGTTGCCGACTTGAAAATTGGGAAATTAAAAATAAGATTATTCCATGGAAAAGGTGGAAATTCCTATGCAAAATGCTTCGATTGTAAAACTGAAATATTGACTGAAAATGGTTGGAAATATTTTTGTGATTTAACAAAAAACGAAAAAGTTGCTACTTTAAATCTTAAAAAAAATGAGTTTGAGTGGCAAAAACCAATCGATTATATAAACCAACAATATGATGGAGAAATGTATCATTTTAAAAGTAGGACTGTTGATATGGTGGTCACACCCAATCATAGGATGTTAGTAAAAAGATATGATAAAAACATATTACAAAATAGAAAAAAAGATTTAATAATGCCTAGTAAATCACATCAAAGAATAAATTTAGATTGGCAAATAATAGAAGCAAAAGACCTTGAAAACGCTAAGCGTCAAGAGTGGCAATTTAAAAGAGGCGGACAATCTTGGACTGGAGATTTAATTGAAAGCGTAGATATACCGATAAGAAGTCCTAAAAAATATGCTTCAAATTCTATAAAACATATTGGTAGTGTTAAAATAGAAGATATTGCTGAATTAATCGCTTGGTACACAACAGAGGGTTATAGTGATGGCAAAAAGATAAGTATTTCACAATCAGAGGTTGCTAATTCTAACAATCATAAGAAAATAATTGATTTATTTAAAAGAATTGGCTTTAAAAAAATAAAAACAAGTGGTAAAGATAATAAAGATATAAGTGTGTATTCGGTAGAATTGAGTGAGTATTTAATAAGAGAGTGTGGGAGTGGCTCTTATAATAAGTTTTTGCCAAAGTGGTTAAAAAATCAACCATCTAATATCTTAAAAATCGTTTTTGACACAATGATTGAGGGGGATGGTTGGAAAATTGGAAAATCTAGTTTTGGCTACAAGAGTGTTTCAAAAAGACTATTAGATGATGTAAGTGAAATAGCACATAAATTAGGTTATGGCGTTTCTAAAAACAAAGACACAATTACAATGAGTGCTATACAAAATTATCCAACGATAAATAATAAACCCGAAAAAATAAATTATTCTGGCAACATATATTGTGTAAGTGTTCCAAATACTATAATTTTAGTAAGAAGGAATGGAAAAACTTGTTGGAGTGGTAATTCTTATAAGGTACAAAAATACTTAGACTCTATACCTTTAGAAGAAAGACCGCATATATTGCAAACTGGGCACGTACATCAGAGTTTTTATATGAAACAAGATGATACACATTGTTTCCAAACTTCTTGCTTAGAAGATTTAACTCCATTTGCTAGGAGCATGGGACTTGCTAATGACAAGTCAGTTTGGTGGGTTGATGTTAATATTGATGATAGAGGAAAAATTGAAAGTATTAACCAAGAGTTAGAGACTTTCAATACAAAGAAGTTGGTGAGAAGAAAGTGATTGATGCAGTCCTGAAACTTATATTGGCAGTTCTTATATTGTCAATAATTATATTTCCAATTTATGTTAATTTGTTTAAAGAACGATTGTGGGAATATGTAAAACAAAAGTTGGAAGAACAAGAAAAACACAATAAGTTAGTGAGAAATATGAAACAAAGGAAGAAGGGCAATCAAGGAAAAAGTATTATAAAATAGGGAGGCTATACTATGATTTTGGGGTTAGATATGGCTACCAAAAAAACAGGATATGGTCTGCTTGACGAAGAGGCTAATCTGTATGATTATGGTGTCATTCGTACTATAAGTGAAGAGCCAAGAGATAGAATACGTGAAGTATATGATGCTATTGAGGCTATAATTAACAAATATAATATAGAACATATGGTGTTTGAAGATGTCCCAGTAACAAATCATAATAATTTAAAGACTGGAAAAGATTTGTGTATATTGCAAGGTGCAATCTTATCATTATGTTTTAAATATAATATAGAGTATTCTTTTTATGCTCCGTCCTCTTGGAGAAGTTTAATTGGAACTTATGATGGGACAAGGCAGGGTATGAAAAGAGAAATTCAAAAGCAAAGAGCTGTAGATAGAGTAAATGAAATTTATAACTTAGGTTTTGTATACAATGCTACAGAAACCAAAACTAGACATACAGATGATGATAAAGCAGAGGCTATATGTTTAGGATTGGCTTATATAGAAGATATTAGTAAATAAGGAGGATTATTATGGAAAGTATTACAGTTAAAGAGAAAAAAATTACATTAAAGAAAGATTACTTAACAAATGGAGAAGTAAATTATATTGTAGGAGAGGTTTTAAAAATTTATGACCAATCGGGAGATATAGATGGTTATGATTATAGTCCTTTAGCTATGATTACAAACTTTTACGCTTTATTGTTTGCAGAATGTATTGAAGGTTACGACCTTGATGACGTAGATATGTATAATGAATATTATAATATCGGTACACAATATGAATTATTGAGGGTTGTAACTAATGCTGATGAGGCTTATCATTTAATGATGTCTTTATCAAAACAAATCAATAGTATAGAAAATACTGTGAACAGAAGTCTTCAAAAAATTGTTGGTATGATTTCAGATAAAATACCTGATGCCAAAGCTATGACAAAAATGGTTAATAAATTACCAAAGGAATGGCAAAAAGTTGTAGATGATTACAACCAAATTACAGGTAAAGAAGAAATAAAAGAAGACGAATAAGTCTTCTTTTTTTTAGGAAATAACAAAAATTGAGGGAGGAGGCTGGGTTTATGGCTAGTATCAATTATGTAGCCAGCACAACTCAATTAAACAAGGAATTATCAGATATATTAGAAAAGGTCATTGATGCTGTTTCTGAGACCCTATTAAAGGATTTTAGGCAGCATCTGGATGCTACTATTTATGCCGCTCCCAAAGGAGATTATGTTCGTAATCGTGAAAATGGGGGTTTTTATGCTGGTTGGGAGATAAAAAAAGACCAGTCAAGTGCACTTAAGGGTTATATTAGAAGATTAGCATTTGATGGAGGAAACTTGGTTGCCCCTTCTGATTATAATGGATGGGCTCACGGTGGTAATTGGGGAGGTTCACCAGGTGGAGACCAAAGAGGAAAAATGTATTGGATTTTAAATGATATTACTTCTAACAATTTATATTCATATGCTGGTGGTGCTTATTACCTAGAAAACAATGATGGGTATTGGAATACATATTTGGCAGGCATAGATGACAAAATAGATAAGTGGTTAAATAAGGAATTTAAAAAATATGGAATAGTGAGGAGGTGAATTTAGATTATGAATAAAGAATTTTACATTAAATTACAAGCGAAGTTAGAAAATAATGAAAAAACAGTTGCAGAGCTTAATAATCAGATTAAATCGCTACAGGGCAAAGTTTCAAAATTACAATTAAAGGTTGACTCACAAAAAGTTTCTAAAGCCAATAAACAATTAGCATCCTTAAATGCAACAGCTAAAGAAGGAAAAAAACAGGCAGAAAAGTGGCAATATTCTTGGACTAAAGCTTTTCAATCGTTCACAACATATATGTCTGTAACAACAGTTTTTTATCAAACCATACATACAATAAGAGATATGATTGATGAAGTTACAGAGCTTGATGGTGCTTTGGTAGAGTTAAAGAAGGTTACTGATTTAGAGGGGGAGTCTTTAAAGAGGTTCACTAAAGAGGCTTATGAGGCTGGTGCAAATGTTGCTAAAACTGGTACAGAAATGGTTGAGGCGGCTACTTCATTTGCGAAGGCTGGTTACAGCAAAGACCAAATTCTACAGCTTGGTGAAGTTGCTGCAATGTATACTAATATTGCTGACGAAGCTATTAGTAGTGCTGATGCCGCAGATTTTATTATTGCACAATTAAAAGCATTTAATTTAGAGTCTGATGATTTAAACAAAACATTGGAAAATTCTTATCACATTATAGATGCGGTTAATGAGGTTTCAAATAACTTTGCTGTAAGTTCTTCAGATATTGCTACTAATTTAGGTAAAGCAAGTTCAGTTATGGCAAATGCTGGCAACAGTATGGAACAAATGATTGGTCTAATGACTGCTGGTACTGAGGTAACACGTAGTGCTATTAAAGTGGCAAATGGATTAAAAACTATTACCCTACGTCTACAAGGAATGGACGATGAAGGAGAAAAGAACCTAGAATTAATGTCTCAAATGGAGGGATTATTCAATAAGTTAGGAAAGACGGTTTATAATACTGACGGTACGCTTAAAAATACTTATGACTTATTAGGCGAGTTAGCAGATGTTTATCCAACACTAACGGCTGCTGAAAAGGCGTATGTTACCGAAACTATTGCTGGTAAGTATCAAGCACAAAATGCTGCTGCTATTTTATCTAACTGGAAAACTGCTGTTGACGCAACTGCTACAGCATTAGACTCGCAAGGCAGTGCTATGAAAGAAAATAGCAAATACCTGGATAGTATTCAAGGTAGGATGGCAAACCTTAATAGTGCTTTTGAGCAATTGTCTCAAAGTGTTATGAGTAGCGATTTGATAAAATGGTTTATTGATTTAGGTACAGCTATTATAAATATTGCAAACAGTGACTTTGGTAAATTCTTAACCAAGTTTACTTTATTATTTGTTTCAACAAAATCTGGTATTGTTATAATTGGAAAATTAATAGACACATTTAAAAAATTTGGGAAGTCTATATCTAGTACTTATAGTGCTTTGCAAAAGTATAATGAACTCAATATCTTAACTAAAAACTCAACTAACGGTGTAGTAACCGCAGAAGAGGCTAAAATTTTAGTTCAAGGTAAGGCAATTTTAACTCAATTAGCCTTAAATGCCGCTATTGCTGCTGGAACAATTATTTTAATGGCTGCGGTATCAGCATATCAAAATGCTAAGGCTGCTCAAGAAGAACAAATTAAACAGGTATCAGAGAATGCTCGGGCTTATGAAGATGAGGCTAGTAGCATAGATAATACTATTAAGAAATTCCAATCTTTAAGAGAAACATTAGATGACAATACATCTAGTTATCAAGACGCCTTGAGTGCAAGAGAAGAATTGATAGAAATACAAAAAAGTTTAAAGAAGGAATATGGCGATGAAGCAGATGATATTGATTTAGTAACTGGTTCTATTAGTGAACAAATAGAAAAGTTAAAGGAATTAAAAGCTCAACGTGCCAAAGATTATTTGAATGATAACCAAAGTGGTTACAATAATGCAAAAAAAGAAGTATACGGAAAGAATAATCATAGAAGAAATATGCTTATAGGCTCTGGTTATATTGATGTGAGAGACTATGATTATGCCGTAAAACATAAACAAATGACCGAAGAAGAAGCTAAGGTATATAAAGAAAGAATAGCCAACGCAGAAAAATTTGATAAAGATATGCAGGATATTTTAAAAAAATATTCTACTAAGAACTCTGTGGGGGATGATGGTCAAGGATTTATCAGTTTTAATACTAATAGTGTTGATAAATCTAAGAAAGCTTTAGAAGAGGTTAAAAAGTATCTTCAAGATAACGAAAAAGAAATTGTAAAATCTGGTATTATGTCTCAAGAGTCATTTAACTTTAGGTTGAATGAAGTTGATAAAGAATTAAACAAGATAACTAAGAAATTTGGAGATAGTTATAAAGCAATAGAAGAATATGAAGACAAGATGAAGGACGCTGCTGGTTGGGAGTCTTTTAAAGGTAAACTTGAGGAATTGTCTGAGACTACAGTTTTAAATAAAGATAATATTAAGGAATTATTAAAAGAATATCCTGGTCTTGAAGATGCTTTAGGTGATATTACTATTGATAAGTTAATTAAAGATTTCCAAAATCTTAGTACAGTCACTGACACACTCATTTCTAATAACGAAGGTCTAGCAGATACTTTAGCTAATATTACTTTAGATGGTAAAGTAGACCAAACAGAAATGAATGAATTGCTTGAGAAGTTCCCAACTTTGAAAGAACAGTTAGAGGGTACTGGTTATACTCTTGATGATATTATTGACAAATTCCCTGCTTTATTATATGCTGCCACAGGAACATTTGGTAGTATTATCGATGATTTGGATAATTTACAATCTGCATATGAAACAGTAACCTCTGCATTAGAAGAATATAATAACACTGGTTATTTTTCAATAGACACGTTAGAACAATTATTAGTTTTAGACCAAAAATATTTGGATGCTTTAGTGGATGAGAATGGAGCCATTAGGGATAATACCTCCGCATTTCAAGTTTTAGCTAATGCTAAATTAGACGAATTACAGGCTTCAGAAGATAGCAGATATATGAAAGAATTAAATCGTCTAGCGTCTTTAAATGAGGCTGGTGCTGCACAGTTGGCTGCTAGTAGTATCAATGCACATAAAGATGCAATGGCGGGACAGGAAGTTAATGCCGAGGCTTTACGAGCTCAAATTCAAAAGAATATTAAGGCTTTTAACGAAGAGTCTGCGGCGGCATTAAAAGCTGCTTACGATGTTAATGAGACTACACACAAAAGAAATAATGCACTTATAAACAACACTCGTCAGGGTTTAAAAAGTAATTACAAAGTTTCAATAGGTGGTTCTAGTAAAAAATCATCAAGTAACAAATCTGAAAAAGAGTGGTGGGAAACTGAACTTGAAAACTTAAAAAATCAATTCAAGTACAATGAAATCACTATTGAAGAATATATTAGAGGTTTAGATAACTTACTTGGCAAGGTACAAAAAGGAACAGATGCTTGGCGTAAAATTAATGAGGAGCTTCAAAAGCAACGTTTGACTAAAGTTGAAGATGATTACAAACGTGGAACAATTAGTCTCGATGAGTATATTAAGAAGCTAAAAGAATTAATTAAGGCTTATAGACAAGGTTCTGATGCTTGGAATGATTTAGCTGACAAAATCAAGAAAGCACTTCAAGATAAAGCAGATAAACAAAAAGATGATTTAGGTACCGCTGAAGATGCTGCTGTAGGCATTATTGATGATGAAATTGATAAGTTGCAGAAACTTAAAGAAGAGCAGGAAGATTATTACGATAAGTTAATCGATGATAAAAAAGCAGCTAACGATGAAACAGAAAAGGAATTAGAATTAGCAAGACTTCAAGAGGCTTTAGCGAATGCCCAAAAAGAAAAAACTAAACGTGTATGGCGTGAGGGCATTGGATGGGTAAATTTTTGCCCTGCATTGTAGTAATACGATGTGAAAAGATAACTATATCGGTTAAAAAGTGGAGGCACTTGAGACCGAGGTAAGACAAGGATGATAATTATGACAAAAGAACAATATTTTTTAAGTAAAGCGTATTTAGTAAATGACAAAATAAAGAGAAAGTATGTGAACTTAAAAAATATTAATTATTTAGAAATATCATATAAAGATGATATAAGAAATAAATTATTATCATTTCTTGAAACCGTAACGACTGCAGGATGCCAATAGTAATATTGGTGTTGAAGTTATCCCCCTATAGATAAGGGTGAATATACAGTCTGAACTGCAAATATAACCTGACAATGAAATTGCAGAATTAGGATTGACGTCCTAGTCGCCGAATATATTCGGTCAGTAACCAATAATGGTGAAAGTAACAGATTGATGGGAAGCCGACCAAGAAGCAATAAAAGAGGCTCAAGAAGCTTTAGATGAGTTTAATAAAGAACAAGAACTAGACGCGTTAGAAAAACAAAAGGATGAAGCTATTAAGAATATTGAAGACCAAATTGATGCTTGGGAAAAATATAAAGAGTCTTGGGAAAACGTTGCTGATGATTATGAAACACAACAGGCTCGTATGACGTTAGCTCAACAATTAGGAGCCGATGCTGAAGCTAAAATTTTACAAAAACGACTAGACGTGTTAGAAGATTATAAATCTAAATATCTAGCAACGATGAAGGAAATTACTGATTTAGAAAATACATCTTCGGATAAGTTAAATGGATATAATACACCTAAAGATACAAATACAACAAATGGCAATGGTGGTTCAGGAGGTTCTTCTTCTAGTGCCCCATCATTAAATAAGGGTTCTTATGTATCAGTTAAACCTGGTACAAAATGGTATTCAAATTCATATGGTGGCGGAAAAAGTGGTAATGCACGTTCAGGAACTATTAAATATATCAATAATGGTGGAAGTCATCCATATAACATTGATGGTTTAGGATGGGTTAAAAAGTCAGACATTGTTGGTTATAAGAATGGTGGTATGGTTGATTATACAGGTTTGGCTATGCTACACGGTACAAAGTTAAAACCAGAATTTATTTTAAACAATGACCAAATGAAGAATATGTTGTCGAACTTCATTAAACCACAAACATCTAGTAACCTTCCTTCAAAAAATGCAAGCGTGACAAATTATAATTTTGGTAATATTGAATTACCAAATGTAACTAATGCTAGACAATTTGTGGCAGAATTAAAGTCTTTAGTAAATATAACAAAACATCAATAGGGAACCGACATTTATGTCGGTACCCTTTGGTGCTGAATAAATAAAAAAAAGAAAGGAGGATATATATGATTTATCAACCACGTAATGTACAACCATCTGGTTCTTCTATTGATGGGAGTGTTAATAACACGTTTACAATGGAAGTTCAAACAAACTCTTATATCTCTGCATATCAATTATTGATTGTTGACTTTAATAACAATAATGTATACACAGGAACAAAGACTACGTTGACGCAGAATTTGTATAATGGAGACATTTTATCTATTCCAGTTAATGCTAGTAGTGTAAAATTAAGTAATGGTGCAAACTATAAATGGCGTGTTAGATTATATCAACCTAATTCCGATATGTTAATTACATATGGGCTTGTACAAAAGTCTGCTCCTCCAGGAATTGTTTATTTACAACCAAATATTAACATAAAGGAGGGAATGACATTAACAATTAACAGTCAAAGTAAGACTATCGTGTCATACGATGTTAGTACTGGTTTAACGGAAGTTAATAGTGCATTTTCATTTACTCCATCTGTAGGTGTACAATATCAAGTTTATTCTGATTTTATAGAAACAATTCCAGATTATATTGTATATGCCAGAGAAAATCCAACGGTTTCTATTAGCAATGTGCCAACTTCTCTTACTTTAAAATATCATACATTTCAAGGTGTATACATACAATCTGATAATGTACCTATTGTATATCATCAATTTGACTTATACATCAGAAATGATGATGGCACTAACACATTAGTCAATTCATCTGGAAAAGTTTATTCTGCTAATTTATCATATACTTATGACGGTTTTAGAACTGGTAATACCTATTTAATTAAGTTGACAGTAGAAAATGATATGGGTATTGTGGCAGAAACAGATTTATATACTTTTAGTGTCTCATATGACATTGTTGAATATTTACAACAGCCTAGAGCTGTATTTGATAGTAAGCAGAATGCTATTGATATTGCTTGGGTAACACCAGTTGAACATAGTGCTACATCAAGTAGTGGTGGTTTTACTTATTTATATAATACGCCTTATAGCGGGGTAAATTCTTTGTATACAGATGGCTATACAGTTGATTGGCAAACGCCAGATGGTTTATGTGTATTGCCAAATGATTTTAACATCACATTGCAATTTAGTCCTGACTCTGGTTTTTTTTATGATGAAAATGGGGTATATAAAGAACGCGTAATACTAGTAGATACTGAAGTTGATGGCGACGGTAATTCTGGTAGGTTCCAAATTATAATTGATAAAAATAAGATTATATTTACACAACAACCAGATATATCATTAGAAACTAGTTTTTATACAGATAAAATACAAACATTTGTATTGACAGGAACTGGTATTACTCAAATAAATAGTGATTATATTTGGGATGATACTGCCACTTGGAATGATGATTATATATGGACTGAGGGTGGTACATCTATAGAGCGTGTATGCAATCACTGGTGGAAAGTTCAAATTACTAATACATCTATAAAAGTAGAGGAGATATTCCCTACACAATAATGAAGGAGGATAAAATATGTTATTAACAAAATTAACAGTGAATAACAGTGTAAAATTAGACTTTCTTCATTTGGAGAAGGCTTCTTCTAATAATACTGATATTTTTAGTATCCCAAAATATAAGCCAGCATTAAATAATGACTCGAGATTTTTAGCGACTTTTGATAATGCAACAACTACAGCACGTGGTATTGCAGATGTCGCTTTAGGTTATGATTTCTCAGTGTATAGAGAGGTTAATAATACAAATCAATTAAAATATATAGCAAGATTGGGTGATGGTGCTTTAACTATAACCGATTATAATGTTGTTAATGACACAACATATAAATATTATATATTTAAAGAGGACGAGTCTGCTATTTCTGAGGCGGTTGCTTCTAATAGTATTACGACTTGTTGGTGGGACTGGTCTTTAATAGATTTAGTGCCAAGTGTTACTGAAAAAGGATTGTATTATGCTAACCCAAATGCAATTTGGAAGTTTAATCTTAATATTTCTAGTGGCGGAATGTCACAAAATGTAAATAATACAACTTATAACAACTTAACACGATTTCCTAAAATCTCTTCTGGTAAATTAAATTATGCTTCTGGCACTTTGACTTGTTTATTAGGAAATATACAAAATACAAATGATGGTCAAATCGGATATGTTGAGGGTGCTGCTCTTTTAGAGTCTTGGAATGATTTTTGTGCCAATGGAAACATAAAGTTATTAAAAGACAGAAAGGGTAATGCTATGCTTGTAATGATTACAAGCACATCTTCTCAAGTCGATGATGTTTTGAGAGAACAAGCTAATACTATTACGTTCTCTTGGACTCAAATAGCAGATGCTTCTAGTATTACTGTTATTGGTGCATAATGGTCAATTATAGTATAAAAGCTTTAGCAGACCAAACAAATAATGTTTTATGGAGCCAATATGGTGAGGTCTTACGTTTAGTAGATAGCTCTAGTATTAGTATGAGTTATTTAACAGATGTGTTGAAGAGACCAACTATAAAACCTCGTTTTAGATTATTTGTGCTTAATCCTGATGAGACTATTAATTATGAAATTCCAGAAGAAGATATTATTATTAATTCTGGTAATTTTACAGAGAATTACCAGAATGGTCAAAGGAAGAGTGTAAATATAAATTTAATAAATATAGACGGGAAATATACACCCAGTATTAATACAATATGGGTTCACGATAAATTTCGATTTGATATAGGATTAGAGTTTGATGGTCAGGTTTATTGGTTTCCAAGAGGTATTTATATCTTAGGTAATCCGAGTGCAGACCATCAAGACTCTGACAAACAAGTCAGTTTGACTTTGATAGACAAATTTGCTGTATTAGAAGGTAAGGCTGGTACATTAGAGGCAACTTATGAAATCCCTGTAGGCTCAGATATTGAGCAAGCTATTATGGGGATTTTAACGTTAGATAACGGGTCTGGTTATCCAATTGATTTAAAACCTATTATTTATGATAGGGCTTTTAAGGGTTTGAAAATGCCATATACATTATCTAAAGATGCAGGAAGTACATTAGGAGAAATGCTTTTAGAAATTGGCACTATTTTAAACGCAGAGGTTTATTATAATTCGCAAGGAAATTTGTGTTTTATTAATATTAATGAGACAACACTGGATGTTCAAAAGGCATCGTTGTGGGATTATTCTGATGAAGATAGAGATTATAGTAATGCCACTGCTAATTATGATTTTGAAAATGCTGTAAATGAAGTACACGTCGTTGGAGATAATATTAACAACGAGATATTTTCAGCAATGGCAAAAAATGAAAATCCATTATCCCCATTATGCATACAACGTGTTGGTCGTCGTATTGAGTATATCAATGACAGTAATATATATAGTGATGATTTAGCACAGCAACGTGCTAATTATGAATTAAGAAAATTTGGTATCTTGAAGACTACTATGAATATTCAAGTGTCTTTTAATCCGCTTTTATTTGTTAATAATTTAGTAACAATTACTGACAAATACTATAATTTGGCAAGAGAAAGGTTTTTAATTCAATCAATATCATATCCTATCGGCAATGAGTCACAAATGACCATAAGTTGTTCTAATATTGTCAATTTTAACCAGTATGCAGGCGGGGTAATGTAACGTGGATTTTGATATAAAGCAAATTGTTGAATTTAAGAAAGTAATAAAGGAGGGATATTTATGGCTCAACAAACATTAAATAATGGTGTGTCTGGTAAAGTCTTTAGAGATATTTTAAATCAAAATTTTACAGAACTTTACACAAATAAAGCACCGAAAAATCATGCTTCTACAACACTTGATTATGGTATAGCAACTAGTACAAATTACGGTCACATTAGAGTTATAACTGGTAATGGTTTAGACCTTACTAGCGGTACTTTGTCATTAACGGCAGCAACAAAATCTGATGCTATGGCTGGTATAGCTACAAATATGGTTATGACGCCAGCGAGAGTGAAGGATGCAGTCAATGCTTATGGCGTAATGAGTGATGGGAATACAATTATTAAAGTTGGTGGAACACAACCAACGGCACAAACAGGCAAAACAATAATTTGGATTAATACTGCAAGTTAAGAAAGGAGTTGATATAGATGGCTTCATTTTATAGTAATAATTATAAAGGAAGACAATTACGATTAGACGTATGGCAGGATGGTGGCAATTGTAGGTGGGCTCTATATTCTTCTGGTGGTTCAGATAAGTATTATACAGTATCCAATCTTTATATTTCTATAAACGGTACTGTAGTATACAATCCAGGGACAGTGGGTTATAATACCAAAACATTCCCTGCTGCTGCGGGTTCTATTAGTGATGCAGTTTGGATTGGCAATGGAGCAAATGAAAAAACTATTTATGTATCTTTTGTGGGTGCAGTGTATTATGACAAAGACACTGAAAATGGTGGAAATTTTACTATGAGCCAATATATTTATAAACCATCGTTAAATAATATTAACATCAGTAGTGTTGGCGACACTTCTGCATATGTTTCTTTTAGTGTTGCAGATAATAATGGGCAGGCACCATATGACCCATATATAGAACTTAGTTTGACCAATTTTGGGTATGTTATTCATTCTTCAGCTTCTCGTGGAGTTACATTTACAGGGCTTGATGCCAACAGAACATATTATGCCAGAGGAAATGATGCTAACGATGCTGGTAGAAGTTATACTAATGTTGCTAGTTTCACAACTTCTTACATTAATCCTGGTGCACCAGGTAAGCCAGTATTGAGTTATGACCAAACAGAGCCCATTCCAAAAGCAAAATTGACAGCATCTTGGCTTGCGGCTTCTGCTGGTTCTACTGCGATTGCTGGTTATAGAATAAGATTGTATAAAAATGGTACTGAAGTTGCAACTATAGACACAGAAAATACTGGTGTTTCATATACATTCAACTCTTTTGAAAGTTATGGATTTAAACCAGGTGATGTTGCTCAAGTAGGTATTTATTCTTATTCAAAAGACTGGGCAGGTACTAAGCATTTTAATGGAGGTGGAAATAGTAGTTCACAAGTATATAGCAATACTTTAACTATTATTTCTGATAAGTTTATTTATGCTTCAGTGAATGGTGGAGCATTTGATAAATACAAGATGTATATCAGTCAAAATGGAGGTTCATTTGTAGAAGTAAAAAAAGAAAAGTTTAAGGTTATTTAGTGAAGGAGGTAATTAGTATGCCAGAATGTATTACAGTTGTATTATCTTTAATTTGTTTAATGATTGCCAATATTATTATGGGTAAAAAATTAGCAGATTTTAAACAAGAATACAGCAAGGAAAAGTTGGTGGGAGGCATTAGTAAAGCTGCCTTCTTTTTAATTGGGTTGGCTTTAACATATAGTTCTACATTAATTTATCCAATGGAGGTTGCTGAAGTTAATGGTCAAATGGTAACAACTTTAACAGGTGCTACTATTTTGATTAAGGCTGCAAATTTAGTTTATGCTGGTAAAGTCTTGATGAAGATTAAAGATTTATTAGTTGTAAATATTCCTGTTAATTCTTTAACAGAAACTAATAAAGATGATAAAAAATAAGGAGGAATGTCAAATGTCAAAGAAAGAAAATATTGAAGAGGTAATTGAAAATGTTGAAGAAGTAGAAGTTCAAACAGTTTTCAATGAGGACGGATTAGATGTGCTTTGTACAGAGGACACAATAGTAGAAAATATTAATGCAGAGGAGGGTGAATAATATGAGTCAATTCACAGTAAGATATAGCCTTCCTGAAAGTGGAAATAAGTTATATAACAATGGCAACGCTGGTGGATGGTCTTGGTGTATTAACGGGAGTCCAACAAAGGCAGGGTTAAATGTTCTTTCAAACTGCGTTGGATGGGCTTGTTCAAGATTTAATGAAATTTATAACGAAATTACAGGTAATAATGGAATGAAATATAAAACATTATGTTGTAATGCTGAAAATTTCATTAAAAGAGCAAAACAAGCTGGTCTTGAAGTGGGTATGACACCAAAACCAGGTGCTATTATGTGTTGGCAAAAGGGTGCTACTTTATCTGGAAGCGATGGTGCTGGTCACGTTGCTATCTGTGAAATAGTATATGACAATAATCATGTATTTACTTCTGAAAGTGGATACGGTGGAAGTGCATTCTGGAACTCACATAGATATAATACAAATGGACGTTGGGGTTTAGGCAGTAGCTATACATTTAGAGGATTTATTTATAACCCAGCCGTTAAAGATGAACCAACGCCAACACCTACTCCATCAAGTAAATTTAATATTGGAGATAAAGTAGTTATTAATGGTGCCCTATATAGAAATTCTAATGCTTCATCTGCTTCAGGTAGTGTTAGCAATAAAATTACTAATATTACTAGAAAAGTATCTGGTGCAGTACATCCATACAATACAACTGGTGATTTAGGATGGATGGACGAGGCCTCTATTACTAAATATGAAGAACCAAAACCATCAACTGGTCAAAAGTTTGCTATTGGTACTAAAGTAGTTATTAACGGTGCTTTATATAGAAGTTCTAATGATAATAATGCTGCTGGTTATGTAAATAATAAAACTACTTATATTACTAGATATGCTGCTGGTTCTAAACATCCATATAATACAACTGGAGACTTGGGTTGGATGGATGAAGGAGCCATCACTGCTTATTCTGGCGGTATCACATATACAGTTAAAAAAGGAGATACTCTTAGTGGCATTGCTGCTAAATATGGTATGACTTGGCAACAAGTTTATGCTAGAAATAAGTTCGTAATTGGTAACAATCCTAATATTATTAAACCAGGACAAGTACTAGTGATTAAAGACTAAAAGAGTAGGGTTTACCCCTACTCTTTTTTTTACCTTTTTTATTCTTGACATATTAAGTGTTTTATGTTAGTATTCAATTAGCATATAAGGAGGTGATAAAGTGAGAAGGATATATTTAGATAATGCTGCATCGACACCTCTTGATAAGCGTGTTTTAAAGGTTATGAAGCCATATTTGACTAAAGTGTATGGGAACCCTAGTAGTGTTCATAAAGAAGGTAGAGAGGCACGTATGGCTATTGAGAAGGCTCGTAAAAATATTGCTGGAATATTAAATTGTAGCCCAGAAGAAATATTTTTTACAAGTGGTGCCAGTGAAGGTAATTCGTGGGTGTCAAAAAACTTTAAATACCATTGTACTGACAATTCACACGACTCGATGATGTTAGCAAATAATGATAACAAAGATGGTTTAATTTCTTATCCACTATTGGTCAGTGAGACTGGAGAAATGAGTTATTTAGCAAACAATTTTAGTCAATGTCACATAGATTTGACACAGGCGATTGGTAAGTTGGATGTTAATTTGTATGATTACAAGACCGATACTTCAAATGGCACTTCTTCAATAATGTTACATAATGATTTACTAGGACTGGGAAATTGTGCCACAGCGTCATTTAGTGGGCATAAATTTGGGGCACCAAAAGGCGTTGGAGTATTGTTTATAAGAAAGCAATATCAAAAAGATTTTGTACCGCTTATATATGGGCATCAAGAAAATGGTTTACGTGGTGGTACAGAAAATGTGGCTGGCATTGTTGGTATGGCGGAAGCATTAAAAATAGCTATCGAGGAATTACCTAAAAATCGTCAACATATCAGAGAAATGCAAGACTATATAATGATACACGCTAATTATCCTGCAAAAATAAGAACCGACAATATTTCCATATCTGAGAATTTGGCAGGTTCTCGTTATGTCAGAGTAGAAGGGCATAATGGTATTATAAGTATTACTTTCAATCATTTGGACGCTCAAACTGCTGTGCAAATATTTGACAGAGAAGGCGTTGCTGTTTCGGCAGGGAGTGCTTGTAATTCAGGCACAGATGAACCATCGAGAGCTCTTATGGCTTCAGGTTATGCAGAAGAAGAAGCAAAAAGAACTATAAGAATATCATTGGGGAAACAAAATACAATGCGTGAAGTAAAGAAATTTATCAAAATATTACGAAAAGTGATTGACAATTATGATAAAGAGTAGTATAATGTAATTAGAATTGAGCACAGGGTAGAAGAAGATGAGCCAATTCTAAAGAGAAAAGGAGGAAAGAAATTGGGTAAGTACAAAGATTTAACAGGACACAAAATAGGTCTACTTACAGTCATTACAAATACAGGGCAAAAAAGTAAGAACGGTAGTTTTATTTGGGAGTGTTTGTGTGATTGTGGTAAGACAATTTATGTCCCAACATCAAGTTTGACTAGAAAACGATGTACTAAATCTTGTGGCTGCTTAAGTTCTGTCCAGTCAAAGAAAAAGAACACCAAAGATATTACTGGAGATGTGTATGGTATGTTAACAGTAATAAAACAAGTTGTTAAACCATCGTATCGAGTTGGTAAAAGAGGCTCTTGGTGGCTTTGCAGATGTGAATGCGGTAATGAGGTTGTTGTTAAAGCTAATCACTTGAAGACTGGTAATACAAAATCGTGTGGTTGTATTGTTAATTCTAAAGCAGAAAAGCAGATAGTCTCATTATTACAAAATCATCAAATAGAGTATATAAAGGAATATGTTATTGATGATTGTCGCAGTTCTTTGACAAATAGACCATTAAGGTTTGATTTTGCTATCTTTGATGGTTCACATAATTTATTATTTTTATTAGAATATGATGGAGAACAACATACTAGTGGTTTTCGTTATGAAGCTGACTTAGTAAAAAGAGCAGGTGAAAATGCTTGTTTACAACAAAGGGATAGAGATAAAGATAATTATTGTAAGCAAAATAATATAAAATTATATAGGCTTTCCTATAAGCAGAAAGATGCGTTGGAGGATATAATTTTAAAAATTTATGAGGAGGAGAAGAAGATATGAAATTTCAGTCAAGAAAAGCACAAAAAAGACAATTAGCATTGAAAATTTTGTGTTCTGGAAGTAGTGGAAGCGGTAAAACAAAAAGTGCATTACGTTTGGCAACAGGTATTGTAGGTAAAACAGGTGGAAGTATTTACTTAATTAATACTGAAGGAGACCGTGGTGAAATGTATGCTAACGAATTTGATTATCAAATTATTGATTTGCCAGAACCTCGTTCTCCAGAAAATTATATAGAGGCAATCAAATATTGTATGAATGAAGGAGCTTCTGTAATTATTATTGATAGTCTATCACACGAATGGAATTATCTTAATGAGCAAGTTAATAATATGCAAGGTAACAGTTTTAATAATTGGGGAAGGCAAAAACCTAGACATAGAAAATTGGTTGACTTTATTGTAGAGGCTAAAGTACATATTATCGCTACTGGTCGTGGCAAAGATGAATATGTTATGGAAGTAAACGATAAAGGTAAAAGTACACCTAAAAAAATTGGTGTTGGTATTCAACAAGAAAAGGACACAGAATATGAATATATGGTTACTTTCAACATTGCACAAGATACACACGTTGCAACTTGTATGAAAGACAATACTGGTTTATTTAATAATAAATTTGATGTATTAACAGAAAAAGATGGAGAGGCATTATATGATTGGGCAAATTCTGGTGTAGAAGCCCCATTTAACATCTCTAAAGCTCAGCAAGATATTATCAATTTAGCAACAGAACTTGGTGGAAGTAAAGACCCAGATGTTACGAAAGCAACCATTAACATTTTAGGAGAGGCTAACCCTAAAAATTGTACAGATGAAGTTCTATTGAAACAATCTTTAGCCGCATTAAACTCATTAAAAGCAAGTAGAGGAGGAAATAAATAATGAGAGTAAAAATTACAGACAGATGTAAAGTTTGGGAGATTAATGATAAAGACGGAATGGCAGAAGTAAAATTTTCTACTAGTCGTAAGGTAAAAGAAAATAGTTCTTATGACCAAACTCAAGTAGCAAATGGTGTCGCTAGAAATGGTTATATTGCAGACTATCGTTCTTTTGTCAGATTTGTAGGTCACGCTTATAATCAATTAAAAGACGTTCAAGTTGGGGACACTATTACTAATTTAGATGCAGATATGAGTACAGAACCATATTGGGACTCTAATAATAATTGTGTTGCTTATCCAAAAAATGAAAAGATTACTGTGTTTGCATTTGAAAAATATAATCCAGAAAATCAAGAACAAGGTTCTACTAGAAATTTAGACAAAGCACCTCAAGTTGCTGAGACACCAGCATCACAACCTCAAGTAACACCTGTAGTAAATACAGCACCAGTTGCACCAGTGCAACCAGTTGCTCCAACAGCACCTGCTCCAACAGCAGCAGATGTGTGCCCATTCTAAGATTAAACTAAACAATTAACAATAATTTTAGAAAGGTGGCAAGAGTATGTTAATTCCAATAGAAAAAATTGATGAGGCGAAAGCCAAATATGATGGTCAGGCTATCCAAGAAATAGTACAACACTTTGGTTTGGCTGACACTTATAATGAGAGAGAAAAAAGTTGCTCTTGTCCTTGGCATAGGGATAAAACTCCATCGTTTATTTGGAACGAAAAGACAAACTGTTTTCATTGTTTCTCTTGTGGTCGTAACTATGGCATCATAGATTTGTATTTAGAGCAAGGTATGACCTATCTAGAGGCAGTTGAAAAGTTGTTCAAACAAGTAGATATGGAATATAACTTTAATCAAAGAGGGGCTCAAACGTCCCCCTCTTACCAATATCCCAAAAGAGAGACCTATGATAGAACGCGAATACTTGAATACCTAAGTGTAAGAAAGATTAGTAAAGCGACGGCTGATTATTGTGATATTCAATGTGGAGAAAAAGATAGTATTGCTTTCCCATATTATGATAGCAACGATGTGCTTATGACTATGAAGTATCACGTTGGTCACAAATTTAATAAAGCCACAGACCACTCAAAATGTTGGTCTCAAGTGGGTGCATCATTTTCACCTCTACTATTTAATATGAATAGAGTAGACCCATCTAAACCATTAGTTATAACAGAAGGCGAACTTGACACTTTATCTGTCATCGAGTCTGGTTATAACAACGTTGTATCTATTCCAAATGGTTGTAGTAACACACAATGGGTAGCATATAACTGGGATTGGTTAGAACAATTTGATAAAATTATATTATGGTTTGACAGCGATGAACCAGGTGTAAAAGCAAGAAATGATGTTATTTATCGTTTAGGGACTTGGAGAACATACTATATTGAAATAAGTCCTGAAGATGTGGCAACGAATGGTGCGGTTCTTAAGGATGCCAATGAAGTATTATTCTTTAAGGGTAAAGAAAGAGTATTGCAATATATTAATAAGCCTTTAGAGATACCAGTTGAGAATGTATCAGATTTGTCAAAAGCAGAAGATTTTGACATAGAACACGCCGAGGGACTTTATACAGGCATTAAAGAACTGGATGACCAAATATACAAATTAACTTTTGGCACTTTAAATATCATTACTGGTAAAAGTGGTGAAGGTAAGTCGGTGTTTGTAAATCAGGTAGCAATTTGTCAAGCTGTTCAACAAGGTTATGATGTATTTGTATTTAGTGGCGAATTACCAGCACCTATTTTGAGAAATTGGGTTGAAACTAATATGATAGGTAGAGAATATATTACAATGAAAGATGGGCACGTTCGTGTGTTTAATCCAGAACAGCGAAAGTTGATGCAGAATTGGTATGCTGGTAAGGTATTAGTTTATGATGACGATTATAATACTACCGCAACAGCACTCCTTAATAAAATGGAGGAGTTAGCTCGTAAATGTGGGACAAAAGTATTTCTAATTGATAACTTAATGATGATTGATTTAGAGTGTACTGAAGAAGGTCGTCTTCAAGCAGAAAAAGAATTTGTTAATAAACTAATCTTTTTTGCTAAGAAATATAATGTTTTAGTATTCTTAGTAGCACATCCTCGTAAAACAGGAGAAATAAGAGTTACTAAGGAAGATATTGCTGGTAGTGGTAATATTGTAAATCTAGCACATATGGTATTTAGTGTTCATAGATATACTGCTAAAGAAAAAGAGGGCGAGACAAACACTAAAAATCAATATATAAGGGGTAAAGAGCCAATACCTGAAGACTCGTGTGTTGAGGTGTTAAAAAATCGTATAACTGGTATACTACCTTTGGTAAAACTGTACTTTGATTACCCTAGTTATCGTTTTTATAAAAAACCTTCTGAACTTTGGTTTAGGTATGGTTGGAATAAGGATACTAGTCCAATAAGAACGGACGACCCCAATCCACATAATGTTGTAGCAGAGGAGGTTTCACCGCTTTGATGATATTTACAAAAAATAAAGAAGAAGAGGCTTTGGTGCAAAGTTTCAAAGACAAACTTCAAGTGTTTAATAAATTTCATTTTGAAGAGGAACCTCATATATATTGGTGGCTCGATGAAAATGGTAACAGACGTCAAGCACAAACGTCAATGACGGCACTCATCCATTCTCATTCTCAGCCATTTGAGGCAGAAAGGATTGCCCCATTTACAGCTAAGAAATTACATATGTCCGTACAAGACGTATTGGATATGTGGAAGTTAGAAAATGACTTAGCAAAAGTAAAAGGTACTTATATTCACGCATTTAATGAATATATGTGGTCTAATAGGGAGTATTCTTATCCTAAAGATAAAGTTATAGAACAGTTTGGTTTTGATATTTTAGAGTCATTATGGCCAAGATTAACAAAAATCGCCACCGATTTCTACAATAGGTATAAAGACAAAATTATACCTATTGGCTTAGAGTTAGTAGTCGGTGACGAAGAACTAGAGATATGTGGAAGTATAGATTTCCTATGTTATTCTAGGAAATTAAAATCTCTAGTGATACTCGATTATAAATCAAATAAGGAAATTAAGTTCAAGCCATATAAGGGGCAGAAAATGACAGGATGTCTGTCACATTTAGATGATTGCAATTATATTCACTATAGTCTTCAATTAAATGGTTATCAATACATCTTGGAAAAGAAGACTGGTCTAAAGTTGCATAATGAACACTTCTTAATATGGATGAATGAAAATAATGATACTTATGAAATTTATAAAACTAAAGACCTGTACAAAGAAGCAAAAGCTATGTTACTAGAGTGTAAAGTTAACAAATCTTTAAATGACGAGTGTCCTTTTTAAAGGGACAGTTAAAGATTATATAACTTTTTTGCTAATTTGTCAAGGATAGTAAAAAAGGAGAGAAATATGTTTGAAAATACTGTTGCGTATAAACGCATAATGAAAAGAAAACTTCTTGCTGAGGCAGTTGAAAAGGCTAAAGAAGAAGGCATAGATTGGAAGATAAGACAATCAGAGAGCAAGTTCGCTTGTTTTGATAGAAAGTATTATCCTAAGGTATTATGGGATAGTGCTAAAGGGACTTATCATAAACCTAAGGAGGCTTAAAGATGGGAATGATACAAAAAGACAGGATTTTAAGACATCTAAAAGACTATGGTTATATTACATCTTGGGAAAGCTTCAGTGAATATGGTATCACTAGACTTAGTGCTATCATATATAATTTAAAACATATCGATGGTTATTCATTTGACGAAGAGTGGCAAACTCGTATTAATCGTTATGGTGAAAAGACATCTTTTAAAAAATATATATTGAAAACAAGGGAGGCTTAAATATATGGATATTAATGAATTAAGTGGTTGGGGAATATCTCAACAAATTGCTCAGATAGTAGAAAATGGTTTTACTTTTGACGAAGAAACTGGAGAAGTGTTTTTTACAACTGACGATTTAGATGCTTTAAATGAAGCACTAGATAATAAATTAGAGTCATTGGCTGGTATATATCAAATGTATGAGTCAAAGGCTGATGCTCTTAAGACTCGTAGCAAAGAAATTGCTGATAGAGCAAAGTCTTTTGAAAATAAGGCTGATAAAATAAAAAACTATATTGATAGTTTAATGAAGTCAAATCAAAAGGAAAAATTAGAGGTTGGAGATAAGAAATTATCATACAGAAAAAGTTCAGCTGGTAATGTAGTTGACGACTCTGAATTAAGAAAATATATTAATTCTAAGGATGAATACAAACAAAGATATTTCACATATGAAGAGCCTAAAATCTCTAAGAAAAATCTTAAAGATGATGTGTTAGCTTCAAAACAAGCAGATGGCAGTTATTCTTTAGTAATTCCTGGATTTGAAATAGTTGAAAATAAAAATTTATTAATAAAGTAGGTGTATTATGGAAAATAATATATCAAAAGATTTTAGAGTTTCTATATGTACGACTATAGAAGAAGCCGATATAATTTTAAATGCGTTGGCAGAAAAGGCTTTAAGAATAGAAGGTTTGAGGCAATACGTTTATGATAGTGTAAATGAACAAGTTAAAATGGTTAATCCTCCCAAAGAGGAAGAAAAGGTCAAAAAGGAAGGAAAAAAATAAATAATGGAAAATATTAAATTAGTATGTAAAGATTGTAAGAAAGAATTTGATTTTACAGTAGGAGAACAAAGATTTTATGAAGAAAAGGGGTTTGCTGCTCCAATTCGTTGTAAAGAATGCAGAGACGCTAAAAAGGCTCGTAATCTTGAAAGAGAACAAGCTAATAGCAACGCAGAAGAAGCTTTTGAAAATATGTTAAAAAAATTTCAAGCTAATACTGTAAAAATTGAAAAATAATAGGAGAGATAATATGGACACTAAAGAATTTAAAGGTGTCATTGAAGACATCGTAGATGCAAGAATAAGTAAAAAGGGAATTACGAAGTTCGTGTCTGCTGTTGTAAAAACAGTAAATAGTGATGGGAGCGTAGATGTTTATTTACCTCCCGATACAGAAAAAATCGTTTCTGGTGTCTTAAATAAAACTTGTGAAAGACTTTCAGTTGGGGACTCTGTTGAGTTGTGCACCAAAAACGGCAAAACAAGTAACGCTTGGGTATCAGTTAAACACGGGACTAATTTAGGAAGTTTACCTGAATTTATAAATTATAAAGATAATACCGAAGTAGCAACTAACGAATATAAAAACGGTAAAAGAGTATATGCAAAGAAATTAGTATTTACTACTGAATTACCCAAATCAGAAACGGAGACTGTTATTGCACACGATATTACTGGTATAACAGATATTTGGATAGATATGGGGAACTCTTATTTCCAGTTTGATGGTACGACTATGGTTAGATTTCCTTTACCTATTTTAAGTTATTACGAAGATTTTAGCAATAGAGTATATATAACGTGTGATAAATTTAACTTATATTTTTATCACGATACTAGGTGGGGAACTGCTTGGGAAAAGATTATTTTAGTTAAATACACAAAAGATTAAAAAGTCAGGGAATTTATCTTGACTTTTTTCTTCGTCTATGCTATCATTTATATGAAGATAGAGGGAGGCATAAAGATGGGTGAAGAAAAATGGAAATTTGTAGAAGAATATGGCAATAAATACGAAGTGTCTAATTTGGGTAGAGTAAAAAGCCATCATAAAAAAAAGCCAAAAATACTATTAATTAATTATAATACCCAAGGATATCCTTATGTTAATTTACATTATAATAAAACACATAAAGCAGAAATGATACACAGGTTAGTTGCGAATGCTTTTGTTCCAAATCCTAAAGGATATAATATTGTTATGCATTTAGATGATAACAAAACAAATAACAATGCTAACAATTTAAGATGGGGAACACAAAAAGAAAATTTATCTGCAAAGCATTTTAAGGAAGAACAAAGAAAATATGCAAAAAAAAGAGTAGGAACAAGAAATTCTTTTTATGGCAAACATCATACAGAAGAGGCCAGAAAAAAAATATCTGAATATGCTTTAAGAAGAGATAAAAGAAAGCATCCTAATAATAAAAAAATTATTTGTGAAGAAAAAATATTTTATAATATAAAAGAAGTTTCTAGCTATTATGGAATAAATTATAGCACTTTATGCTGTTGGCTAAATGGAACAAATCCTATGCCTGAAGAGTGGAAAAAGAAAGGTCTTGGTCATTATGGGGAATAAATATTACAATTATCATTGTCATAACCACAAAGGTAACATTAAAGCGTTGGATGTAATTGTCAAACAAGAAGATTACTGTAAGAGAGCAGTAGAATTAGGCCATGATGCATTTTTTACAACTTGTCATGGTATGCAAGGAGATATATTTGAAGCCACTACTTTGGCACATCAATACAACTTAAAGATGATTGTTGGTGCAGAATGCTATTATGTTCCTAATAGATTTGAAAAAGATAAATCAAACAGACATATCATTATTATAGCTCTTAATTATGATGGGATAAGAGAATTGAATGATATAATAAGTGAGTCGAATATAACTGGTATGTATTATAAACCAAGAATAGATGATGAATTATTGTTTTCTTTAACTCCATCAAATTTTATCATAACAACTGCGTGTGTAGCGGGCTTATGGGATAATAAAGAATTAATTTTAAGATTAAAAGATTATTTTGGTTTTAATTTTTATTTAGAAGTTCAAGACCATAATGTCGAGATACAAAAAGAAGTTAATAGATATGTGCTTGAATTAAGTAAAAGATATAATATAAGAATAATCCATGCAAATGATAGTCATTATATTTATCCTCAAGACTCAAAATATAGAGATTTATTTTTAAAAGCAAAAGGAATTATATATGAAGAAGAAAATGATTTTATTTTAGATTATCCTGACTACGATGAAATAGTAAAGAGATATGAAATACAAGGTGTATTAAACAAAAATCAAATAAGAAATGCGTTGGAAAATACTCTAGTTTTTGAAAATATTGATTGTAGCAACTATATAACTGATGACATTAAACTCCCAAGTATTTCTGACACTCCAAATGAAGCTTTAAAAGAGATATTAAATAATAGTTGGGAAAATATAAAGTCAGAAATTCCAATAGAAAACAGGCCTAAATATATTGATGCTATACGATATGAAATGGACATAATAGAAAAAACAAATATGGCTAATTATTTTTTAATAGATTATTATATTGCTAAAATTGCAAAGGAAAAATATAATGGAGTTTTGACAAAAACAGGAAGGGGGTCGGCTCCATCATTCTATACAACCCGTCTATTAGACTTAACAAATATAGATAGGTTAGCTTCTCCTATAACATTATTCCCTACAAGATTTATGTCTGTAGAAAGAATACTTGGGGCACGTAGTATGCCTGATATAGATTTAAACTCTGCTGATGCTGAACCATTTATAAAAGCCAGTAAAGATTTGTTAGGAGAAGAAAATTGTGAATGGATGATAAGTTGGAAGCCATTGCAAGAGTCTTCGGGATTTAGATTATATTGCAGAGCAATAGGACTAGACATAAATGAATATAATGATGTAGCTAAAGATTTAGATAAATATAAGGACGATAAAAAATGGGGAGAATTAATAGAAAAGAGTAAACCTTTTATTGGTGTTATAGAAGGCATTAGTGAAAGTCCATGTTCTATGTGTTTAGGAACAGAAAATTTACGAAAAGCAATTGGCTTGGTGAGAACACCAAATGATAAGATATGTTGTATGCTTGATGGTTATAATTGTGATAAATATAAATATCTAAAAAATGATTATTTAACAGTTACTGTATGGGCTATAATTAGGGATGTCTGTAACTTAGCAAATATTTCAATACCAACAATTAAAGAACTAGATAATTTGTTAGATGAAAAAACATTTGATATATACAGAGAAGGATTAACTTGTAGCATAAATCAGGCAGATAGTAACTATGCAACAGGGTTGGTAAAAAAATATGCTCCAAAATCTTTGGCTGAAATGAGTGCTTTTGTTGCTATTATAAGACCAGGTTGTGCTAGTCTATTAAATGATTTTATAGCTAGAAAAGAATACACGACAGGAGTTAAAGAATTAGATAATTTATTGGAAGATAGTGAACATAGATTGATTTATCAAGAGAGTATTATGAAATACTTAATTTGGCTGGGAATACCTGAGACTAGTTCTTATGATATCATAAAAAAAATAGCTAAAAAAAAGTTTAAAGAGCAAGAGTTGAAAGAACTCAAAGATAAACTTATTGAAGGATGGAAAAAACAAGTAGGGGGAGAAGAAGGATTTGAAGAAACTTGGAAAGTAGTAGAAGATGCTTCTCGTTATTCATTTAATTGTTCTCATTCTCTATCTTATGCTTATGATAGTTTATACGGTGCTTACTTAAAATCGCATTATCCATTGGAATATTATACCGTTGCATTCGATTATTATAAAGATGACTCTGAAAGAACATCAAAATTAACAGACGAACTTAAATATTTTAATATAAAATTAAGTAAGCCTAAATTTAGATATTCAAAATCATCTTACTTTATGGACAGAGAAACAAATACTATTTATAAAGGTGTTGCTAGTATAAAATATTTGAATGATGGTGCGGCAGAATATCTTTATTCATTACGTCATAACCATTATGATAATTTTATTAGTTTGTTACAACAAATTGAAGAAGATAGACAAATTAATTCCAGACAAATGGAAATATTGATACAATTACAATATTTTGATGAATTTGGCAAAAATAAAAAGTTACTTGATACTTATAAATATTTTAAGGCATTGTATGGAAGAAAGACATTAGTAAAAGAAAAGTTAGCAGACCAAGGATTGACAACAGAAGATATTATAGATTGTTATGAAAAAGAAACAGAAAAGCAGTATGTAAATGTAGACTATATGAAGATATTGGCTAATGTTGAGAAGAGAATACCTAATGAAATAGTGCCTATTACTGAACAAGTGTTGTTTGAGGTTGACGTTGTGGGGTATATTAGTATGATTTATGATGTAGACAAACGTTATTGTTTAGTAACTGATATTGATACTAAATATAGTCCTAGAGTAACACTATATTCATTAGGCTCTGGTAAAGAGGTCATTTGCAAAATAAGCAAAACACTATTCAATGAAAAACCATTCAAGAGAGGACAATTAATCAAGTGTGGCAGGTTCTTTGAGAAGTATAAGCAACGTAAAACTGAAAATGGTTGGGAACAGACTAAAGAAAAAGAATGGTGGTTAAATGACTACGAGCTAATTGATAATTTAGAAATATAAAAAAGGAGTAAAGAAATGAAAAATAAATTAAAATTAAAGATATTAAGATTTATTAATTCTAACCATAATTGGCGGGCTATTTTATCAGCCCCTCCATACAATTTAATGTTTAGAGATTTTGATGGTTATACTTTAATTAAATATAGTCAATTATTTTCTGACTTTAAAGAACCGATGGTTAGAGAGGCGAGAGGTTTTATAATAAAAAAAGAAGGGTACAAATATGTGCCTGTATGCATTCCGTTCACTAAATTCTTTTGTGTTGGAGACCCGAACGCACAGGATGCTTTATATAAGTTAGCACATCGTGATGAATGGTACGTGGAAGAAAAAATAGATGGCAGTTTAATTAAGTTATGGTGGGATAATGACGAATGGCATATTTCTACTAGTGGCACAACAGACGCCGAAAAAGCAGCCGTTCAATTTGAAATGAATGATATTACTAATTACAAGCAATTATTTATGTACGCGTCTAAAGATAAAATTGATTACGACAGATTAGATAAAAGATATACTTATATGTTTGAACTTATTGGATTAGAGAATAAGGTAATTGTCCCATATGAGAAAGAAGATGTTTATTATTTAGGACGTCGTGATAATTATACTTTATTAGAAATGCCATATTTTGATGACGATTGTGCTGGTGTAGAAAAATGCAAACGCCCTAAATGTAGAATTGTAAAAGTAAATAAGAACCCTAAAAAAGTAATGAAAGAATTGCAAAAAGAGGTAAACAGTTTTACTAAGGAACACGAACATTTTGAGGGATATGTAATTTCAGATAAGGGTTTGAAAACTAGAGTTAAAATGAAGTCAACTCAATATATGGAATTATTCTTTCAAAAGGGAAATGGTATTTTCTCCCCACGCAAAATATTATTAATGATATTAGACCAAAAAGACGATGATGTCTTATCATCATTTCCAGAGTACAGACCTCAATTTGATGATGTAAGAAGGGCTTTTTGTGTTTGGCTTGAAGCAGTTAAGAACGATTTAAGATATATGGATGCTCGTAATTGGGATGACAGAAAGAAATTTGCCGAATGGGCTAAAGGTACGACGTGTCCATCAATTGTTTTTAGTGCTTTCAATAATGAAGAAAGATTAGACGGGGATTGGTTAGAGAGGCAAGTGAGAAAAATACAAATTTCAAACTTGGCTATTCAGATTGGAATTGAAGAAAGAAAGGAAAATAAAACAGATGTTTAAAGATTATAAAAGGATGTTTATATTCGATACAGAAACGAGTAGTCTAAACCCTCAACCATTTGGTGAGATACTAGAACTTGGAGGAATATTACTTACTAAAGAAAAAGGAGAAGGACGATTTACATCTCGAGAAGATATAGATGTATTAGTCAAAAACAAATATCCTATTTTAAATAGCAATATTCACCATATAACAGCTGAAATGTGTCAGGGCGATGGAGTTACTAAGGAAGAACTATTTGAGCTCCTAAGAGGCATTTTTGGGGATTATAGCGATACATTAATTGTGGCATATAATTCGCCGTTTGATATGAAGTTTGTAAGGGCGTTTATGGAAGAAATGTCACCAGGTTATAAAATTACGAACCCAGTATTAGATATGTTAGAAGTTGCTAGGGATAGAACTGGTTTATATAGAGGTAATAAACTTTGTGATATGATTGTGAGATATGACGTTAAAGATGTACAAAATTCACATAGAGCCTTGGACGATTGCAATGCTTTATTAGGGGTTATGAGGGCAATGTGGGTTGAAAAGTCAGATTTGGAAAATTATATTAGGAGGTAATTATGTCTAAACTTTATTTCAGATATGGGGCAATGGGAAGTGGTAAGACTTCTGCATTGCTACAAGTTGCATATAACTATGAACAAAAAGGAATGCATATAGTATTAATCAAACCACAAATAGATACTAAGGGAGATAATAAGGTTGTTAGTAGGATTGGGCTAGACAGATATGTAGATATTTTATTAGGAACGGACGATAAAATATTACAAAAAATGCAACCTATAAAACCTGATGCCATAATTGTTGATGAGGCTCAATTCTTAACACCTGAACAAGTTGATGAATTGTATTATATTACAAAAGAATACGATGTCCCTGTTTTATGTTATGGGTTGCGAGCAGACTTTAGAATGCAAGGTTTTCCTGGTTCCACAAGATTATTGCAAATAGCAGATGATATAGAAGAATTAAAAACTATTTGTAAATGTGGGGCTAAAGCAACTCAAAATCTGCGAATACAAGACAATATGCCAGTATTTGATGGACAACAAGTTATAATAGATGGAACTACTTCAGCAAGATATGAAGGTGTTTGTGGAAAATGCTATCTCAAATTAAAGAGAGGTAAAAGATGATGATATGTACTATTTAGTTACAACATATCTATTATATATGGTGTAACAATAAATATAATAACAATTATGGTAGTAAAAATGATTGGAATAAAAAACCTATCATACAATTAGATTTATCTGGCAATTATATTAGAGAATTTGGTAGTATTATAGAGGCCGCTAAATATATTAATAAAAATCATTCACATATTAGTCAGTGTGTTTCTGGTAATAGAAAGACTGCATATGGTTATATATGGAAACTAAAAAAGGAGAAATAATTATGAATGAGAAAGCAAGGAAAGAGCATATAAAAAACCGTCTGAAAGCACATTATAAGTATATTGAGTCTTTAGGCTATGAGATAGTAGGAGTATTTTTACAAGGTAGTCAGAATTATAACTTGGATATTTACGAAAGTGATTATATGTCTGATGTAGATACTAAGTGTTTAGTAATTCCAAAACTAGACAATCTTATAAAAGGTTCTGCTATGGTATCAACCAAATACGATTTTGAAGGAGAACAAATCGATGTAAAAGACGTAAGAGTAATGATGGAGATGTGGAAGAAGCAAAACCAATCTTATATAGAAATACTATTTACTAAATATAAATTGATTAATCCTAAATACAAGTCGTATGTTGATGAAATTATTGCTATGCGAGATGATATAACTCAAATGAACATACCACAGTTAGCACGTTGTATTAGCGGCATGAGCAAAGAAAAAGTTTGTGCTTTAGAGCACGAATATCCAGCAACAATAGAAAAAATTAAGAAATTTGGTTATGACCCTAAACAATTGGCTAGTATAATCAGATTAACACATTTGATAGAAAATCTATTTGAGAAAAATAAAAAGTTTGAAGATGCCATTGTATATCACAATGGTGAACTTAGAAACTATATGATAGATGTTAAAAAGGGCAAAATAGAATTAGAAGAAGCCAGAAAATTGGCTGAACTATATGATACTAAAACTAACGCAATAAAGGACGATGTTGTAAAACAATATGGCAAAGATAATTTTAATTCAGAAATATGTGAGAAGTTAGAAACAGCTATCTACAAGCTTGTTAGATTTGGCATTATTAGCGGTGTAATAGAAGCACGACAAAACGCTTTTAAAGAATTATGTAATATGATGGTTTCAAGTGATTGCGATGATGCCACAGATAAAGTTATAAAAGAATTATCAGTGGAATACAAGGAGAATTTCTTAGATTATTATAAATAGGAGGTTCTTTTATGAGAGAAATTACTAGAGAAATGATTAAAGAGTACAGATTAATGAAGTTGGGTTATGATTTTATGGGCTATGAAATTAAAAACAAACAAGATTTAAGTTTTCATCATTTAATAGCCCCTAGAAGAAATTGTAAGGCTTTAGGTCTTGGAGAAGGCTATTTAAAATGGAATGGCTCTATTCTTAATCAAAATACGTCGCACGATTATTTACATTTGATTGAGGCAAAAGACTTAGATATGTTTATGGCTATTACTAGTGAAATGATAGACCAAAATATCAAAGGTTGTCTTGATATAGAGAATTTGAGAAGAATAAGAGATATATTAGAGTGTTTTGAAAGAGAGCATTCGTCGGATAGAGGTAAAAAGGGTAGGTTGTTAATAAAGGACGACTATGTGAGACGTAGAAAATTTTAGTAAGTAAGGAGGAATTGACTATGAAGAAAAAAATATTTGCGGTATCGGACATCCACGGCGAATATGAAATATTAATTAAAGGATTAAAAGAGGCTGGTTTTGATGAAGACAATCCAGAGCATTTATTGGTTAGTGTTGGAGATGCTTTTGACCGTGGAGGAAATGCTTTGGCGGTATATGAATATTTAAAAAGATTATCTGATAAAGGAAGTGCAGTTGTACTAAAGGGTAATCATACTGGTTTCTTTACAGGATATTTAGATGGTACAATCTTATCACCATTTAACTATTATAATAACGGGACAAACGAAACTATGGCTGACTTTTTACACGAAACAGCCCCATTTGAGATGTATTGTGTATTAAGAGAAATAGACCAGCCAACCTATGGCGATTTTGCAGACTGGATTGGTAGAGCTAGACAAGAAATAAACAAAGAGTTCCCAGAACTATTAGAATGGCTAAATACAAGACCATATTATTTAGAAACAGAAAATTATATATTTACTCACGGGGCAATAGACACAAATGCAAAAGATTGGCACAAGCCACATTGTGAAAGATATCATTTTACAGATTGGGATGCCTTAATGTGGGATGATGGAAGTTTTTTTGAAAAAGAGATAAATAATACAAATAAAACCGTCGTAATTGGTCATTTTGGAACGGCTACTTTAAGAGAAATGTATGGCTATTCACCAAATAGAAACCTAAAAGGCAGTTTTGACATATTAAAAAGAAAGGATGGACGAGTTATTGCAATAGACGCAACAACTAATCTTTCTAAAAAAATTAATGTGTTAGTATTAGAAGATGAAGAAATTATAGATAATATATAATCTCTTCATTACAATAATAAAGAAGGAGGGAATATTTATGAAAAATGATACAAAAAAGAAAATAATGGAAGTTTTAAATTGTTCAAATGTGCAAAATTCCAATGCTAACGTGGACGAATATTCATTTGGTGGTAGAAAGTTTGAGGCTGCTGGTATCTTATTAAAAGAAGTTGCCAGAGATGAATTTATTGAACCAGATGTGTGGGAAGCATTTCAAGATAACCGTATTTATATTCACGATATGGATAACTATGCAACAGGTATGCATAACTGTTTATTTATAGACTTTGCAAAACTATTTAAAGATGGCTTTACAACTAGAAATGGCGATGTGAGACCACCTAGAAGTATTAGTACAGCGATGCAACAAGTAGCGGTAATATTTCAATGTCAAAGTCAAGTTCAATTTGGTGGCGTAGCAAGTGCTCACATTGATTTTGATTTAGCACCATTTGTTGCAATGTCTTTTAAGAAACATTTTAAAGATGGACTAAAATATGTTTATGAAGAGCCATTAAATTGTTACATACCACCAGAAGAAGAATGGTGCATTGGAAATAAAGAATTACAAGAAAAATATTCAAAGGCATACAATTATGCTATTGATATGTTAGAAAGAGAAGGTATGCAAGCTGCTCAAGGTTTATATCACAACTTAAATACTTTAGAAAGTAGAGCAGGTAGTCAATTACCATTTACATCTATCAATTTTGGTAGAGATACTAGTGAAGAGGGTAGAATGGTCAGTAGATGGCTATTAATGGCTAGTTTAGATGGTATTGGCAAATTTCATAGAACCAGTATATTCCCTATTGCTATATTTCAACATAAAAAAGGTATTAATGCAAATCCAGGAGACCCTAATTATGATTTGAAACAGCTAGCAATAAAATCATTATGTAAGAGAATTTATCCTAACTTTGTAAACTGTGACTTTAGTGGCAATATTGAAGACCCAGAAAATCCTGATACTTACAACTGCACAATGGGTTGTAGAACTGCTATGTCATACGATAGACACGGTTTTGGTTATTCAAAGGTTGGACGTGGTAATGTAAGTCCCGTTACTATCAATTTACCAAAAATTGGTTTAAAACACGGAATTGCCTTAGGGACACGTAAAACAGCCGACATAAATGGTTTTTGGAAGGAACTAGATGAAGTGTTGGCTATTGTGGAAAAAGCCCTAGTATCACGTTACAATCATATTTGTAATCAAAATCCAAAAGCTGCTCCATTTATGTATAAAAACGAAACTATCAGAGGTTTTGATGGTAAAAACATCGCTAGTGCTATGAGGCACGGTTCTCAAGCAGTTGGCGTACTTGGTATCGCAGAAATGTGTCAAGCGTTGTTTGGCAAGAACCATTTAGACCCAGAAGTACATCAATTTGTAACAAAATTAGTACAACATATTAGTAACTTTTGTAAAGAAGCATCTGAAAGAAACGATTTAAACTTTGGTGTTTATTATACCCCAGCCGAAAGTTGTTGCTATACTATATGTAAAAGAACACGTGATGAATTTGGAGAAATCCCTAATATTACAGATAAAGAGTTCTTTACCAATAGTATTCACGTTCCTGTGTGGGAAGAAGTCGACGTCTTTAAGAAAATTGACATAGAGGCTCCTTTATGTAAATACGGGACTAGTGGTTGTATTACTTATACTGAATTTGAAAGCAAGATTATGGATAATCCTGAAGCCGTAGAACAAATTATTAACTACGCAATGGATAATGATGTGCCTTATTTTGCAATCAATTTCCCTATTGACACCTGTTTAGGTTGTGGTTATAGTGATGATATAGCTGACGAATGTCCAATTTGCCACAGTACAAATATTGAACATTTGGCTCGTGTAACAGGCTATTTAACTACAGATGTATCTCATTTTAATAAAGGAAAACAAGAGGAAGTAAAGTATAGATATAAACACACTAAAAAGACTTTTGGTGATGAGAATGACAAATATTAAAATTATGGGCATTGCTCATAATAGTGTCGTTGATGGTGTAGGCATTCGTGATGTAATATTTACAGCAGGATGCCCTCATCATTGCTATGGTTGTCATAATCCTGAAACGTGGAATATTAACAATGGTAAAGATTACACTATACAAGACATTATTAAAGAGCTAAATACTCATTGTAACTTAACACTAAGTGGTGGAGAGCCATTCATACAAGCGAAACAATTAACGGAATTGATTTTAGAATACAAAAAGATTAAACCAGAGCTTAATGTGTGGGTATATAGTGGCTATACTTATGAAGAAATAGTTAAAGACCCTATTAAATTAGAATTGTTAAAACAATGTAATATACTGGTAGATGGTCATTTTGAATTAGATAAGAAAATTAGAGGTCTTAAATTTAGAGGTTCTACGAACCAAAGAATTATAGATATACAAGCCAGTTTAAAGGCTGGTAATGCTCAATTTTCACCAGAAAATACCGTATAATGGTATTGAGAGGCGAAAATAAAGTAAGAAAGGAAGAAAATTATGAAAGAAAAAATTACAGAAGAATATGAAAAATTTGAAAATATTATGAAGGGGAAAGACAATCAACTATGTGCTTTAATACTAACTGATATTATGGCATCATTAATTACTGTTTATAAAGATGATAAAGGAGAAATCAATAAAGATTATACAAAATTTGACAATATGGTTAAAAACATTAAAGAATTATTAAATAGTGTTGATACAATTCCCACAATTGATTTGATTAAAGTGACACAAGAAAATCTTGATAGTATTAAGAGAATAACAGACGAGTGCAAATATTCTATGAGAACATTGTCTTGGATAAAAAATGATTTGTTAAAAGAAGAAGATGTTAAAAAAGGAGGAGAAAAGGATGCGTAAATTTGAAAGAGTTAGCGATAAAGAATGGAATAAGACTATAGGAATTGCTTGTACTACAATATATAATAGTATTTTACCAAAACGTAGCACAAAAAAGTCTGCTGGGTACGACATTTATAGCCCTATTGATGTGACAGTTCCCTCTCATGGAATGGTTAAAATTCCTACTGGTATTAAAGTTATGATGGAAGATGATGAAATACTATCAATTTATCCTAGAAGTAGTATAGGATTTAAGACTGGTATCCGTCTAGCTAATACTGTTGGTATAGTAGATGCTGACTATTATGGCAATCCTGACAACGAAGGGCATATATTTATTAAATTATATAATCCAACAGATACTGCTTATGAAATAAAGACTGGAGATAAAATTGCTCAAGGTATTTTTACTAAATATTTGATTGTAGACGACGAAGAAGAAATCAAAACAGAACGTTCTGGTGGCTTAGGTAGCACAGGGAAGTAAATTCTATATTGACAACCTCACTTGTTTTTTGATATAATCTAATTAATTAAAAGAAGGAGGAAAATAATGGAGACAATAAAAAGTATCTTAATTATCATACTTTTATCTCTAATGATTATCTTTGTGATTGCCGTTATTGTAGACAGTATTCGTATTGAATTACGTAATACAAGACTAGATAAGAAATTAGAAATCGCTTTTGATGAGTGTATAAAGAAAATACAAAAAGCTGAAGCAGAAGTAGAAGAAACTAAGACAGAACCAACTACTGATTATTCGTCTGAAAACATATTAGCCCTTAAAAAGATGGCTAAAGAAAAAGGCATCAAAGGCTACTATAATATGAAAAAAGATGAACTAGTAAAAGTTCTAAGTAAATAGAGGATGATAAATCCTCTTTTTTTTACGTTTTTACATTGACTTCATACCACAAATATGATATAATTATCTTAATAATAAGGAGGAGATAGAGATGCCTTTACATATTATAATAAGAAATATAAAATATTGGCTTCAAAGAAGAACTAGAGGATGGTCTGATGATGAGACTTGGAATTTGAATTATGAGTTTATTTTATGGTTAAACTCCAGATTTAAGAAGTATAGAGAACAAGCGATAAAAATAGTAAACCTAGAATATTACAAATTTGAATATAAAGATAAGATATATACTCAATTACAAGTTATAGATAGAATTATAGAGTTAACAGACTATATAATAAACAACGACTATTATGAAATGATGTGGTCTGATGTTGAACATTTAGAGGCAATGAAGAATGAAATATTTGACCTATTCAAGATGTCATTTGGTGCTATGTGGTGGTAATGTTATTAAATTATGAATATATTGTTAAAATATCATAACAAAATAACATCTCTAATTGCACTTTTTATGAGCAATGTGAGATAATATGTATAATACGTCATATACTATATTATATGTTGATAATAACGCTTGTAAATGCGTTTTTTAGAACAATTATACCACAAATTTAAAACGCCTCCCTATGGGGCTAAAAATAGCCTTAAAAGAGGTGCTTAAAAATAATTATTTTTTGTAAAAAAAAGTATTGACAAGGCAAAAATGCTATGCTATACTGGGTGTGTAATTTGAAAGAGGAAACTTCATAATACCTTTAAAATATTTTCCCAACAGTAGCTTTAAACTTTTCTTTAGACTTATAAAAGATTAATGCTTTGGATTTATAATGCAGTGTTCCTCTTCCTTATTACAATATATAATAAAACCCTCAAAAAGTCTTGAAACATATATTATATCATATATTTTCAGATTAGTGAACTATTTAATTTTAGCACAACCGCCTATTTTGAGGCATTTTGCTGACTACTTTTGGGATACTAATTTTATTGTTTGAAATCCCAACTTATAAGAAACCCTATATTTGCTAGGGTTTCTTTTGTTTATTACAAAAATATTATTTATAGATAGAGGGAGCATTGAGTTGCTCTTTTTTATTTTATAGAAAGGAGAAAAAAAATGATTACAAACGAAATATACTTTTTTAAAAATCAATCATCTGTAAGCACAAGCGACTCATTGTATAACGTTAATGATGGTGTCCTTATTTTACAAGTTGATGGCAATGCTAGTAATTTAGAACTATCAGTATTAGGTAACACCGATTTAGTTGATGACGATTTTGTTGCTTTAAAGACAATTAATGCTACTGATTATAGTATGAGTGATAAAATCACCTCTACAGGTATTTATTGGATAGATATTAATGGAATTAGGAAGGTTAAACTTAATTTAAGCAAAATTACTGGTTCTGTAAATGTCAAAGCCCTTACTAAAAGAGGTTTAACAACAGATTTAGTTGCAAGAGCGATGGCAGCTAATGCTTCTGGTGGTAGTTCTTATACTTTACCTGTAGCTAGTGCAGCAACATTAGGAGGAATAAAAGTTGGAGGCACACTAAGTATTACCAATGAAGGAGTTGCTAATGTAAATACTGAAACTATCGCTACTAAGAAATATGTCGATGATACATTAGGGGAAATAGAAAGTCTGTTAGGAGGTATTTAATATGAGTGTAGCAAGTGAAATAGCAAGATTACAAAATGCTAAAGCAAGTATTAAAACTTCTATTGAAAATAAAGGTGTAACTGTTGGTGATGGAACAATTGATACTTATGCGAGCAAAATTGATGAAATATCTACAAGTAGTGCTGTTTTAGGAACCAAAACGATAACTGCTAATGGCACATATAAAGCAATTGATGACAATTTAGATGGGTATAGTCAAGTTACTGTTGAAACAAGTGGTGTTGATATTAATGATTATTACAATTTAACTAAAAAAAGAACTTTTGGTAATATTACATATTATATTAAAACAATTCCATTAATTGATACAAGTTCTTATACTAATATGGAGTCGCTTTTTAGGGTTTATGAGTCATTAGAGTCTATACCTTTACTGGATACTAGGAATGTTACAAATATGAGACGTATGTGTGATAATTGTGACAATTTAAAAACTTTTCCTGCTTTTGATACATCAAAGGTAACAAATTTTTATAATACATTTTATTTTTGTAAAAATTTAAGAGAATATCCTAGATTAGATTTTTCTAGTGCCAATAGTATTCAGGGAATTTTTTATGGCTGTTATCGTTATGTAAAATTTAATGGACTTAAAAATTTAGGAAAAGCGTATGATACATCATCTAGTGCAAATAATTCTAATTATAGATTAGATATTAGTAATGGGAAAGATGGAGAAATAATATTGGCAACAAATATAGACCATGACAGTTTAATGAATGTAATAAATGATTTATATGATATTGCTAGTAAAGGGGTAGCAACCCAACAATTAGTACTAGGCAGTGGAAATCTTGCAAAACTAACTGCAGAAGAAATACAAATTGCTACGTCGCGTGGCTGGTCAGTTTCATAATTTAGAAAGGAGAAATTAATATGCAATTAATTTATTGGACAAAACCAAAAATGATAGTAAGTAGTGAAGGAAAAATGATACGTTCTAAAAATGATATATATATTCCTGCAAAGTATGATGAACAAGGTAACTTAATAGAGCCTGAACACAAACCATATTATTCTACTACAATTTTTGTTCCAGATAATTTTACCGAAGAAGAAATGAACGAGTTGTATATTGAGGAAGAAATAAATAATTAATTGAAGACCCTACTATTTATTAGTGGGGTCTTCTTTATTTATTGGCTTAAAAAAATGTTTTAATAAAAACCCTATTCTAAAATCAATCATCAAAGAACGATGAGGTTATTATAGATTTATTCTATAGTAGCCTCTTTTTTTTACATTTTTTCAAAGATAAAATCGAGCCCATTTATTCTTTATATAGTGTATAGTATAAAATAAAAAAAAACATTGACAAACAATGCTTTTTATTCTTTAAAATTGGTACAGGGAATAGGACTTGAACCTATAACCCCACCCTTATAAGGAGTGTGTTCTAACCATTGAGCTATCCCTGTATATGGAGCACCTAATAGGATTTGAACCTATGCTCAGGGAGTTGCAGTCCCTTGCCTTACCACTTGGCTATAGGTGCATTGGTGGTTAAAATAATTAACCATTCACAGTGTTCACCTCTTTATAATAACAAAACAAGTGCGTCCCTCTCGAGCGAGACGCAGAAAACTAGGTCGCCGACATAAATGCCGTCGACTGCTCTTTACATCAGCCACCACGCAAAAGATAATTCTTTTTCCCCTGAAACCAACTGAAAACCTGCCTTACTCAGTCGGATTTTGCCTAACCCATAATAAACTATTAGACGTTCCAAAACAGCTCTAAGAAGCCCTTTTTAATTCCTCGTAGTCACAAATAATTTGTTGAGGATATTTGACATTAATTCCTAATGACGACACAGATGACAGTATGTCTTTTTTATCATCCACTAATAATACTTGAGTATTCATTATTCCATTTATTTTTAGGAACCATTCAATATAATCGCTCTTACGCTCTCCAGGATGTAAGAAAAATGATTGAGAAATGTTAGGAAAGTATTTGTTCAACCATTCTATCTTCTCTTTTATTCCAAAGGCTCCTCCTTGTACTTGAGATATTATAATGAATTTAGCTTTAGGATATAAAGTGTTTAGTGCATCAATAACGATTTGGATTGGGCGTTTATTAATATACATCCCATCACAAAATTCTATGTCTTTACAGGTGATGTTCTCTGCTATTGTATTATCCATATCAACAAACACATAACTAATCATTATTGTCGCCTCCTAACAATCTTAATGCCTTTTGATAATCATATATAGTAAACCCTAATTGACAATCGCATCTAACCAACACAGGTAATAAATGACACATATCAGAGTCGTCGTCAATGATTATAAATTTGTTTTTAAAATTGTTGTCATCAATCCATTTTTGTATTTCTAGTCCTCGTGCTTGATATAATATTGGCGTCATACCTATTACTTTAATACTAGGATTAAACCCAGATTTAGTAATGAGGTCTTGTAATTGCGTTAACGTCATACCAATACGCCAAGAACTAGAAACGACTATATCATAAGGTATTTTATTATATAATTCATTAAGCCACCCAATTGCCTGTTTATTGTTAAGAGATGTACGACCAACTTTATGTATATTGAAAGACCAAGAACCATCTTTATCTTTTTCCCAATATATAGTCTCTACAACTCCATCAAAATCTAAAAAGACAACGGGTTTTGAATTACTCATAACATACCTCCGTATTCTTTTGGCTGCCAGGGTAAGGCTCGAACTTACAATGACTGGTGTCAAAGACCAGTGTGTTTACCAATTCCACCACCTGGCAATAAATATTCTCCCAAGGCTTCTAAAGTTTCTTGGGATAGGACTTATACATAAGGCTTTAAGAGTTTGTACTTAACCCAAAGTTTCTTATGATGCCATAAGTGTAAAGGGGTAAAAAATGAAATGAAAACATTTTCTGGTGCACCATCCAAGAGTCGAACTTAGTACCCCACGCTTATCAAGCGTGTGCTCTAACCAAATGAGCTAATGGTGCAAGGAAGGAAAATTAATTCCCACTTAATAAATGTATAAGACTGTCTTTTGTTATATTACTTAATGATAAATCAATGTCGGCATCCATTGTTTGAATACTGTCTTGTGAAGTACCATCAGGCATTACAGTTCTTTGTATAATACTATATTGTGGCTGGTCTATAACTATTGCACCAGCATCTTTTAATAAGTCATTTAATTTTAATTGTAGCGTATTGTATGTGCGTAGATAATCAAATGAGCCCATTGTAATACTGTTTCTAGTAGATGTACTGCATCCTCTAGGGGTTCTAACATCACCACCAGCACTAAAGTCGTTGAAGTAAAATTTTACAGTATCTCCTATGGTAATTAAACCAAGAACCTTTTGTCTTTCTGTATTCTTTATTTCCATATCAATCTTTTCGATTATATCGTTAGGATTAATTACATAATTTTTACGAATAGCAGATGAATTTGCAGGAGCTTTTGCTAAAATAAACTCAAATGGTACGTCTTTAGTATTACTAGTAAACATATTCAATGTAATTAAGAACGCACCGTGACCATAATTACGTCCCACGTAGAACAATTCAGTAGCTCCATTTGGTGCTGGGGCATCTGTAATATCGCCACTAAACAAAATATCTGATGCAGAACTTCTATAAGAAGCATCCCAACCAAATACTTCATTCTTGTTCATTTGTTTTAAATCAAGGTCTACTCTTTCTTCTCTATTAGGTTTTATCTCACCATAGAAACCTCGAGATTGATATTTACCATCGCCTGGTAAATTTGTCCAATGAACACCATATACCAAATCATCAATTCTAGGAACTTCAATATACGAACCAGCAGGAATATTACCATTAAATTGTTTTTCACTTGTAGGGGCTGCGTATGTAATATTGTTTGGTATGTATATATATTTACCTTTTACATTTGTTGAAATTCTATCAACCAAGTGAGTCTTAATAATTTGACTAATATCTTCTAATTTTTTGATATATGCTTGTGTTTTTGGTGGCAGATTTGTAACGTATGATTTGCCATTTCTAATCTTGTATACCACATTATTATTACCATATAATCTATACAATATCCCGTTTAATATTCTAATCTCTCTAAAGATAGTAATATTATCAAGAGCACTACATAGCTCATTAACATTAATATTAACGTTAGTATCGGTTAAGCAGTCTAAAATATTTCTTTTTAGTGGTTTGTGATTATTATTAGCCATCTTTCTTAATTTATTGATAAGTGCATTAATACTTTTACGAACAACCTCGTCTTTTTCAGTTCTGCACTCATCTTGTTTTATCTTTAATGCAAGAAATAGATTTTTATTTCTTAAGAATATTGAAGACAACTTTTCATAGCCATTTGGAGTTTTGATAACATATAGTTGTAACATATTTAATGCTTTAGCTTTATCACTTTTCTTTATGGCTCTAATAGTATCTGCATTTTGTATTTTTAAAGTGCCATTTGTAAGTTTAAATAATAAAAATCTCAAGAACTCTTCTGGGTTACGTGGCATAATGTTATATTTATCATATAAGGTAGTTTTTATTTCTCTATTGACAATTTCGTCAAATCTATTTTTGTCAATAAAATCTGATAAAACCATAACATCTTTGACCGTTTGTTTAGACAACGCAATACCACTAGTTAAAAGTCCCATTAATTTTTCAGTTAGTTGTTCTGATGTATAAGGTTTAATTGTAATTAGTTCAATATTATCAACATCTAACTCTGGGATTTCTAACTTTTCTTTAGGAATATACACTAAATCCTCACGATAAATACCTAAACTCTCAAAACCATAAGTTGTAATATAGTGCATAATTTGTTGAGCAATTAAATCTTCAATAGGTGCGTTACGAACTATTTCAAAATCTTTATGGAATGTTTGGTTCCATTTTTGACCGTCTTTACCATATAATTCGATAGCCTCTTTAACTACTGCTTCACTAGCACTACTTGGGATTAATAAACCATATTTTAATCCTTCTTCTGAAACACTATTAGATTTTTCTCCTAAAAAACCTTTGAATAATCTTAATACCTCTTTTTCCATTTCTTTCATTCTCCTTTTTTACTTAATACGTCGGAAGGTAATATTATGACTGGTGCCTTCAACCACTTGGCTACTCCTCATAAAATGAAGAGGGTGGATTTGAACCACCGTATACCAGTGTACTCTTTTTAGTATTAAAGGAACCCTCTATGACGTAATTATATTAAAAGGCGAAGAGTAACTAATTCGTTGCTCTACCCAATTGAGCTAATCGCCATCACTGGCGATATGGGACTCGAACCCATAACTTACGGCTTACCATGCATTATAAACAGGAACTCTTTATGCCTAATAATTAAATCAAATAGACGAGAACTAATAATCGTTGGAGGTGAACCAACCAAACCGCTTATTGTTAATAAAAAGGAAGTTCTTATGTCTATTAAATACAATATTTGAGACGAAGAGTAAATCTAAACCATTTACCTAATCAATTGTAATAAAGGAACTCTTTATGTCTCATATCATACTGTCAACTATATAATATCATAATACTACTTAGTTGTCAAGCATTATTTATAAATTTTGGCGTTAGGTGTAGGATTTGAACCCACGGTACGCTTTCACGTACGCTTGATTTCAAGTCAAGTGCTTTAAACCGAACTCAGCCAACCTAACATTTATTTTTAAAATTTAGTGGTCGGAGAAATTGGATTTTCACCAATAAGGTGGTTATTCCCACGTTTCCTCTCTTGTATGTGACTATATTATATAATCCAATAATACAAAACGAGTTGTCGTATTACCCACACCCTGCCTCCAGGGTCACGCTAGATATTACGTGAATATTCTCCGAAATGGTGCGGGTTTACGGACTCGAACCGCAGACCCTCTGCTTGTAAGGCAGATGCTCTAACCAACTGAGCTAAACCCGCAATTATGGAGTGGGAAACGGGACTCGAACCCGCAACAGTCTGCTTGGAAGGCAGAGACTCTACCAATTGAGCTATTCCCACATAAGTGATAGCCCCTTAAAAAATATAGGGGCAAGTTCTTAACTCCTTCTACCATACACATTTGGTCAGACAATTCCTATTTGTATAAACCGTTCTTTAGTATGGCTTAAATACGAGGGTGTTAAAACTTATTTTTAACCTTTTCAATTATTTCTTTTAACTTATCTGTAACGTTGATTTCTTTTTTGTTTTTAGTGTCCCTCACAACTATATCTTCGCCCAGAACTATGAATAATAATAAAATAATAATAATTAATATTACTCCCATTGTTTCAACCTCCTACTTTTTCAATGGCGTCTTAGGAAGGACTCGAACCTTCAACCTATTGGTTAACAGCCAACCGCTCTACCGACTGAGCTACTAAGACAAAATGGTGACTTCAGAAACCAAATTATTCTATGATTATAGAGTTATTTTCCAAGTATTTTATCATTGATTTTAATACTTCTTGATAAAACTCTTTTCCCATACATTCTGTAGTGACTTGAAAACTTCTCGTTTCACCTTCACAACCATTTTCATATGGGTCTTTCAAATTAGAATAAATATCTAATTCTCCAAAACCAGGTGTACCGTGCCATAAACATTTAATATGCCCTTCTCTAATAACAACACCATCAACCTCGATTTTTCTATCTTTCATACTTATTCTCCTTTTAAAATGGCGTCCACTAGAGGGCTCGAACCTCTGCGTCAACTTAATCGACCTAAGAGTTTAGCAAACTCTCCTCTTCACCAACTTGAGTAAGTGGACATTAAATTGGTGCTCCTGAATGGATTTGAACCATCACGGGATTACTCCCAACGGATTTTAAATCCGTTGCGTCTACCTATTCCGCCACAAGAGCATTAAAATGGTGCCGACACCTCGATTTGAACGGGGAACCTATCGCTTACAGGGCGATTGCACTACCGTTGTGCTATGTCGGCATAAAATAGGATAAACTACATAGATGAAGGTACGTACAGCATCACTATCGGCTTTTAATTTTTACTCGTATCAATATTACAAGATTAGTCGGCACTTGGGGCAAAAACTGATTGCCACCCTTGATACAAAACCTATATAAATTACTAAATGGTGGTCAGACCTGGAATTAAACCAGAGACACTAGCATTTTTTTTACAAAATTAATGGTCGGGAAGGCAGGATTTGAACCTACGACTTCTAGTTCCCAAAACTAGCGTTCTAGCCAAACTGAACTACTCCCCGAAATGGTGGAGAATGTGGGGCTCGAACCCACAACCTACTGCGTGCAAAGCAGTCGCTCTAGCCAATTAGAGCTAATTCCCCAATACTGGCGGTTCGTACGAGATTTGAACTCGTGATTTCCTGCGTGACAGGCAGGCGTCATAGGCCACTAGACCAACGAACCAGCTGGCAGGGGTATTAGGATTTGAACCCAAACTTACGATTTTGGAGAACGACGTGCTACCGTTAACACTATACCCCTAAAAGCAATAGGATATAATATCGTATCAATATATCTAGTTTTAATTAATACAATTCAAGATTATTTCTGTGTCGCATTTGTATAACCCTCATCCTATTGAACATACGCATCTACTGACTAGAACAGGCGACCGCGTAGAATAGACGACTTACAAGTTCTTTGCTTTTCGCACTTCTCTATGCGTCTTTTTATTATAACAAAGGTATTATATCATAAAAAGCTAAAAATGTCAAGTTGTTTTTTAATTTTTTTCTTATTTTCTGCACTAATTGTACCATTTTCATATTCGTTATGAAGTTGAATGGCAGAAAGTGTGTTTATTATACTATCAACACTAGTAACATTATTGAACTTCATAACATTAAGTAATTCTAAAAAATGAAACATAAAATCATTATTAAATATGTCAGCAAACGTTTCCAAATATTCTCTAATATTTTTAGTTTCTCTCCCTAATTTATTTAAACAATCTATACACGCAAACTTACCACAGTCAAGTTGTATATTGGTACTGGTACCGCATTGAACACAATTCCCTTTATTAGTTACAATCTTCATCTTCTGCCTCCTTATTCATTTCTTCTAACTTTTTAATACATCTATCGTACATATCAATCATTTCATAAATAGTATGTTGACTATTCATTGTGCAACCACGACCACAATATTTGTACCAAGAAATTTCTACATCTCCACATTTAAAATTATATGGCTGTATTGTTTCACCATCCCAATTATATGCGTGCACTTCAAATACATCACAAATAAAACTATTACCAGTATTATCAAAAGGATTGTCGTATTCTTCTTGGGTGATATTCCGCATTGTAATATCTAATTTTCTAGCAATATCGCGAAGCAACGCTACAACATAACCAGGGCAATCATATGATTGTATTTTATTTGGGGAAAATAACATTTGCCCTATCTCAACATTAGTTGGTAATTCACGCTTATTACACATTATCTACCTGACCTCTTTTCTTTTTTAATTTTTCAAATTTGTCATAAACGGTTTTTCTTATTTTAGCATTAACCCAAAGTTCACCATCTCTAAATATTATTGTATAAGTCTTATTACCTGTAATAAATATATCTAATACATCATTAATATCAAAATATATTCTTTCAGTCCCAACTTTAGCACACTCAAACTTAATAGATGCCATACTTCTCCTCCAATTCTTTGAACGTTAATGGTATATCATTAATAATTATCACTAAACTTTCTCCACCACCATCAAACCATTGTTGGTAATATAGATTATTTTGAAGTACATTTATATACTCATTCCCGTCTTTATCCATCCAAGGGACACTAATGTAATCATCAGAACCATCTTCATATATTATGTCTAAATGTGTTATATCTTTATTTGCAATTCTATCTTCTAATAAAGTTTCATCATCCCAGTTTCCAATAGTCGTCAACCCCTTACGGTTGATAGATAGCAACACTTCTTTGCAAGATAAACTCTCATATATTTCACCATCTTCATATTGAAATACATTAACCCCAATATTTCTTTTTACATCATTAACCACGCACATATCTATCATTTTTGGTGTTAAACTATACACTTCACAATTTTCAAAAACTATATCTATTGTTTTTATCTTTTTATCCTTCATCATTTTCCTTCCCTTCTTTTAGCTGACAAGCATTCGCATTTCTACCCCATATATCTGCGTCGTGCAATAACTCTAACATATGATATAGGTTATCATCATTAAACATTTCTTTAATTTGCGTCATATCTTCTCTACGATACCATTCCATATGATTTAATATTAAGGCTCCAATTTGATATGAACTATCATATAAACGTACTCTGTCCAAATCATCTCTCATATTTTGTTTTCTCACATGACACATAAATAAATAAGTGGAGACTTTATCGTGCCCATAATATACAAAGTAGTTTTTCTTATCATTGAATGTTTTAGTGTATAATTTACCAAAATCGTGATAACGGGCTGCTTGTCTTAAAATTTCAGCATCAATACGCAATTTTAAATTTTTACCCAAATCCTCTGCTCTCTTTGTAACTGCTTTTATATGTTCTTCTAGTGTTTCACAATGATGTGGGTTATCTTGTTTATAGCCTACACAATCGTCTATCAAGACATTATAATCATATATATCATTATACATACCACCGTCTATTAAATATATATTGTCAAAACCTTCATAATACATTGGTGGTTCTATACTCTGTATCATTTGAATTAATTTATCCCAAGGTATTTGTCTTTCTTGTCTAGTGATATTTCTTTCTAATATTATATTTATAGGGGTGCAACATAAATAAGCATTAACTTCAGCATCACACATTTTAGCCCTCTTTATTATATCACTCCTACGTTTTTTATTAAGATTTGTAGCATCATATATAACATCAAAGTCATTTTGTAGTGCTGTTAAAGCTTCTCTTTTCATTCTCGCAAAAACTTCTGCGTTGTGGGTTTGGTCTTCAAAACCAAACATATCAACTCTTATATAGTCACTAGATAAATATACGGTGTTATCGGTTAATAATTCGGTTTTTGCATATTTTGTCTTTCCGCTCCCTGGTATTCCAATCATTATATTTAATTTTGCCATTATATAGCCTCCCTCTATCATATCTATTAAAATTATAGCAAAAAAAACGCATTAAGTCAACACGTTTTTATAAATTACTTACAGAAAATAAATTATCCACTTCGGTTATCTTCTTTTTGCTTGTCATTTATTTTCACTTCCTTTTATTATTTTGAACATATCATCAATATTATCTAATAAATCATATTGTTTTTCACTTATTGAAGTTCTAGCAAATTTTTTCTTAACTAAATCAATATAAAAAGTATGTGTTCCATCATCACCCATATAACATTCTTTCCATCTTTCTTCCCCAATAATGTTCTTGACATTTAATTGTTTAGTGCATAAATTATCAAAAGAAACTACTTTGAATTTATTCAAATAAGAGCCTAAATTATTTGAAAGCCACTCAATCTTTTCATCTATTTCTTCTTTATGACCATTTTCATAATAATCCTTACCTCTATTTTTCATTGTTTTATATCCAAGAATTAATATTTTTAAATCGTTATTCGCCAATTTATCCAATTCATTTTTGGTAATAATCCCAGCAATAGTATGAATAACAGCCGTTGGAAAGTTTTTGACCTCATTTATGAACTCTTTGTTAGGACAAACTAAAGATACTCCTAAACCCTTAATTAATTTATTATCTAATAAATATTTAATGAAGTCTATATTTTTCATAAAATGTTTTTGATTTACCGTCATACTTACGATAACTTCTTTTTTCTTCATCCTTTTTAGAAAAGGAATTAAATCGGGATGGCTTAAATCATTGCCATTTATCGCTAATTCGGTATATGGGTGTATTGTATCTAAAAAGTCAAGAGATAAAATGTCTGCATGGTTGGATTTTGGCGTACATCCTTGATAGCACCATGGACAACCACCATCACATTTATCCGTTATATTTACATCACAACTTTCGCTAAATTCAAATTCAAAATTAATATCATCTTCATTTATTGTTTCATGTATTTTAGTACCATTTTCAATATTTATAGAAGTAATACAATTACCATTTAAATATCTTCTCCAAGGAGAATGTGGCAAAGGTTTAAAAAGAACATCTTCTATATCCCAACCCTTTTTAAATCTAAATTTAATTGTGTTGGGTTTTATATGAACTAAATTAGACCATTCTTTTATAGTTTTATTATAATTTTTATATTTTATTTTTATAGTATTTCTCTTGTTTGATGCCTGTTCTTCCATTTTTATCCACCTACAATTCTCTATACAATAATCTCCATTAACATCAATTCTATCTATTGTTAAACTTTCTTTATAGCCGTTTTTCATTGCCCAATCGTAAAACTTTAAAAAATCATTTTTCCATTCTTCACATACGTTTATTCCTCTTGCCCCATAAGCATAATACTTTGTAGAATTTTTATTATAGCACCTGCTAATCATTGCTTTATAAACTCTATATATTTTTGATGTAGATAATCCATTTATTTTTTTTGTAGACTTACTCGTTTGCTCTTTTTTATAGCATCCACACGAACGAGTATGTCCAGATGCTATTTTATTGCCTCGGATAATCTTTTCATTTCCACAATCGCATTTACATCTATACCATATTTCATTCCATCCTCTTTTATCTTTTTTATTAATTTTTTCTATAGGAATTAATCGATTATATCTTTTCCCTAAAACAATTTTATTTTTCTCCATTTATTATACCTTCTATAAAAGCAATGTTGTCTTTATAATTCTTCGTCATAATGTTAACAAAACTATCAATAAAATCTTTAGTAAGTTCTTCATGTTTTAGACTTTCAAAAACAAGCACTTCAATAGCCATTTTATTTTTTAATTTTCTTAATTCTTCAATCATTCTAATCAAGCCTTTCTAATAGTCTTGCCCGTAATAACCAAAGGCAACTACAGTATCTCCATTTGGTGTATTGTATTTATCGACATATGTTTCGTATTCTATATAATCATAGTCGTTAAACTCCTCGTATGTATAATATGTCTTATCATCGTCGTTTAGATATTCTTCAAATTTATCCTTAAAATCTGGGTCTTCTTTACTAACTCCTGTATTTTCTTTTAGAAATTCTTCTTCCACTGTTTCTTTAGGAACCAATTCATCATTCCATCTATTCCAATACATCTCACCATTTTGCCATTTTAAGAAATCGCTCTCCATACACATTGTTATTGAATGTGTGCTACTACTATTTGTTTCAAACGTTCCTATTCTTATTGTTTTCATTATTAATCGCTCCCAAATTCTATGACAGTATCTTCTCTTAATACTTCGTCTAATAAATTACGGTCGTGATTTACCAAATCTTCTAATAATTCATCTAAATTAGAACATATTATTTGGTGATTAATGTTTACTATATCTTCTAAACCACCATATGTATCGCCATCTTCGTCAGTCCATCTGTTAACTTTATATTCTTTTGGCAACACTACTTTCTTTCCATATCTTGACATTACGAAGTCGGCAATTCGTCTAAAATCTGACGACTTTTCCACTTGTTCTTTTAAGTCGTTGTAGTCGTATACATCCCATTTGTACCAATTTACAATTTGTGATACCAAATATGATACTTTTTCCTTTAAAGTAGATAAAACTCTACAATCATCAGTGTCTATAAACTCTACAACTAATGTATCACTAGGTGATAAATAATCACTATGGTCTCCTTTAGTAACACTAAGTGCGTGCGTACTACTACTATTTGTTTCAAAAACATTATTTCTTACTTTTTTCATTTTTCTGTTCCTCCTCCTTATACTTATTATAAGTATCAATCATATTCTTTGAAATTTCTGTATGATTAAGTATCGCATATAAAATATCCTCAGGATGTAGATGTAATAACATTCGGTCGTCAGCATCATCATAATCTTTTAAGTCGGGAGATTTAATATAAATATCTAAGCCATACTTATCTCCATAATTCCCTTTATTTATATACAACTCATCTTTAGAAACCTTATATATATAATTACCAACTTCTATTTCTAACACGCCAACTAATTGGTCTACAAGCATTTCTTGAGATGCTTTATAAGATAAATAATATTGTTTATTATTTTTCCATTTTGCCATAATTAATTTCCTTTCAAATAGACATCGTTATTCTTTTTATATTCTTTTAATTTCTTCCAGAAGTCACTATTGTTATATGGGTATTCTTTACAATATCTACTCCAATACTCATCTTTTATATGACCGTCTTTATCAAACCAATCTGCTGGTGGCTTTTCCCAATCTTCATTCACACAACATCCCTCACTGTCGTAGTCATATTCAAAGCCAATAGTTTTTATGTTATAACCCCTAAACTCATCACCACCAACTGTTATATAACTATCTCTATTAAAAATAAATCTTTTAACAAATTCGTCATCAGTTTTTAATCTTTCAATAAAGTCTGTGCCATCTAAACCATTTGCGTGGTCTACATAATTTCCATATCTTTCCTTTAGTGTTAAACAAGTATCATTGCCAGTTAAATTTCCATCGTTACCCTTTCTATCGATATAATTAAATATATCTTGTGGTGTAGGGCTGTATCTTTTATTAGTTTCTAATTGTTCCCATATTGCAATCACTCGCTTTTTAAAGTCATCAATTTCATCTTTATTTGTAGCATCTTGTGGTTTCCAATTATTGTCATAATGTAACCATTCATAATTATTTATCAACATCATATAAGCATACGCTAATTTTTCGTCCCAACTATCACACAAACGGCATTCTTCTCTGCCAAACGCATAATCGTGGTCTAAACTATCATATAAGACATAATTCTCACTATTAACTTGTTTAGGCACCACAATTGCGTGTGTACTTGAACTATTAGTTTCAAAAGTTCCATATCTAATTGTTTTCATTATTTATCACTCTCCTATTTTAAAACTAACTTTTTCTACTATTTCACTAAGATAAACAAACCAAGTACCCTCTTTATAATATTCTCTGTTATAACCATATTCATCGTCATATTTACCTTTATATTGCTTATCAATTAAATACACCTTATTTAAAGATATTGGTTCATTTTTTATATCAACTATTGTTGCAATAGTTCCATTAATCAATCTAACTCTATCTTTAATCTTTAATATCATTTATACCTCTTTCTAGTTCTAACATTTTATCTAAAATTGCAACGAACCATTCGGTATCTATAAACACATCTTCTGGTATTTCAGTTTTAATATATTTTTTTAACTCAGCCCAATTATCTTTTAGTTGTTTATTTTCTTGTTGTAATTGTTCAAATTTTTCTTCATCATTTAACCAATGACTAATTTTGGTTTTACCATCAGTGTAAATACCTTTAATATTACCATTATCACTCTTATAAGTATATAGTAATCTAAAACTATTTTTAACCAAATGCCAGTCATTACCCTGTAATCTTTGAAATTTTTCCATTATCTACACCATTTCTTTCCATTAATCTTGTTGTTATCGTAACATTTCAATTTTTTGATTTAATTCTTTTATTTGGTCTTTTAGTCTAGTAATTTCTAATTCCATTGCTCCACCATCCAACCAATGATGTAAATACCCCTCATCAAACTCTCTTTTGTCTATTATTGATTGCCCAAATAAATCACAGGCACTAGATAATAATCGTTGTAATCTACAAGCTTGTTCTTGATTAAGTTTGCTATATTCTTTATCTTTATATATTTTACTACACAAATCTTCGCCATAATAGCAAACCATATCATAACTGATTTCTCTAATCATTTTTAATACTTCTTGTAGTGTTAAGGTGCTAATAACATATTCTAATACCTTATTCATTCTATCTAAATTTAATTCTTTTGCGTAAAAATCTTTACGAGGTTTTATGTCTGTTGTAATTTCATTATTCATTATCATTTCCACCCTCTATATAAGAACTATCGCTTAGTAGAAAAGTTAATAATGTATCATCATCTTTATATATATCCTCTATTTCTTCTTGGTACCAATCTTCATGGTCTACAAAACCACTCTTATATTCTTCATAAGTAGGCAACTCAAAGTCAATTCCTAGATTATGCAATCTTTCTTGGATTGGTTTTATTTTGTCTTGCAAATTCTTTTCATTAAAGTCGTAGCATACTAGACATCTAATCATATATGCCAACTTTTCTTCTATGGTGTCCCAAGTTTCAAATTGCCAACCAAATTCCCCGTACCAATCTGGATTGACTGTTATAGGAAGAATATCATACTCCCCGTTCTTATTTTCGCCAACTGTTATAGAATGTGTAGAACTGCTATTAGTTTCAAATACATTATTTCTTATTTTTTTCATTCTTTTCTGCTCCTTTAATTATTTCTTTAACATCTGCCTTTATTTGTTTTTCGGCACTCTTTTTAAGTCGCTCAATCTCTTTATCTCTTTTTGATAATGTTGATTGTACTTCTTCCAAAGTTTCATTTAAGGCTCTAATTTCTACTTTCAATTCTGCTATTTCTTTCTTTTGTTCCTTTGTTAAATTATAAGTTTCGCCATACAAATCGTGATAATAAATATACTGGTCAAAACCTTTTCCTTTTTCTTCTAATAGACTAATGTATTTTTTAACTACATCATCATATTCCTCTTTTAACTTTTTATAATCTTCCTTATCGTGTTTTCTTTTCTTTCTTAATTGTTTGTTTTCTTCAAGTATAGTATCCTCGTCCCCTTCTCCAAAAAAATCTTTAAATATACTCATAATATTTCCTCTCTTTTATTTTAATAATTTCTTTATCTCTTTTTCTGCAAGCACTTTTCGTTCTTGCGTATCGTCTGCGTCTAAGCCAAATCTACGATACCTATATTGTTGATTAAGTTTCTTTGCTGTTTTTCGTATTTCTGTTAAAAAGAATGGTCTTTGTACTTCTATTGCTAATTTGTTTCTATGTGTACTATATGTTTTCTTAATTTCATAATCATTACACAAACCTCTTCTTATTAACCTTTTTTGTTTAATCAACTTAATCATTGTAACACATTCTTTAGCCGACAAATTATTGTTTTCAATATAATGTAGTAAGTCGCTTAACTCCTCGTCTACTTGTGATTGTAAATTAGGAAGGTCGTTAAAATAATCATCTATGTCTTTTAACATTTCCTCCACACCTAATATTTGTGAAACAATAGGAGAGAAAGAGGTGTCAGTTTCCTCCATTCCATCTCCATTTTGTTCTAATTCTTGTTCTTCCATTTGATATGACAATTCTTCAAAACTTGTTTCTGTCATTCTTATACCTCCTAGTTTTCTTCTATATTTCTAAATGCGTCTTCGTTTAACATAGCCATTTTTATTGCGTCCTCTTTAGAGTGAGAATAATTATTTGTGGTAGCCATATTTGAATGCCCTGCCATATCTCTCACTACTTGTATAGGTACTCCTTTATTAAGTTTTCCAGTAATAAAGCCGTGTCTTAATTTGTGTGGGGACATTTCGTCGCTCCAATACAAACCAATTCTATTAGCACAAGTTTTTAAACTTTTTGAAAAACTTTGTCTTGTTAACACATTTCCCTTGTCGCCAATAAACAACAAGTCTGTCTTTACTCCAGTTCTTTCCACAATATGTTTTCTTTTATTATTAATAAAATCTCTACATATTTTAGCACAAGATGGCGTAAACCATATAGTTCTTTCCTTTCCACCTTTGCCCTCAACAACTGCAAAACCTCTTTCAATATCAGCACAATTAATTTGTATCATTTCTTTAAAACGAACCCCAGTGCATTGCATTACCGATATACCTGCCCTTACTCTTTCATTTGAAGACATTTTAATCATTTGCTCTGCTATATCTCCATCTGCATATTTTCTTTCTTTATGTGGTGTTTTTGCAATGGGTATATTCCCAATTTTTCTATCAACTAATATATCTTTTTCAGTTTCAAGATATGAATAAATTTGTTTTATTGCACTTAATTTATTATTTCTAGTAGATGGCTCATTTCCTTTATCTGCTTGTTTAGAAAGCCAATCTTTGATAATTTGTGCGTTTACATTTATGAAAGTTTTATAATCTTTAATATTCATTTCTTCACAAAATTCTTTAATATGACTGATATATAAGTCTACACTATTACTATTTCTACCCTCGATGTCAACCTTATAAGTTTTAAATTCTTTTAGTAAAATTTCCATATTCATATTTATTTCACCTCCCTCTATCTTCATTAATAGAATACTATATTTTTATTACTTTGTCAAGTTATATTTGCCAATTTCCTCTAAATCTAATTGATATAGGGGATAAACGCAAAAACCACTAGATTTGTATTCTCCTGTCGGTATTCCAAAATCATTGTCTATTAAAAAGTCTTCAGCCCAAGGACAATTATTGGTGTCAATATAAGCCATATTTCTTTCCAATAAGTCCCCAAGGTTAACTGTTATAACAGCCAATGGTATACCATCTTCGCATACTAATTCTAGTGCCGTGTTATTATTTGAATAATTCCTTATATTTATTTCTTTAACATTATGATTTTTTACTCTTAACATTATTTTTCCTCCTTAATCAATACAATTTTATAGAAAGTTCCGTCAAAACTAACCTTAACTTCTTTATTTATTATTTGTTTTACTGCGTCAACTTGCTCTTGAAAGAACACATAAGTAGCTCCTTTGTCTTTCAATTCTTCAACTGCGTCCTTTACCACATTTTTAAAATATGTATTTTCCTCAACATTTTCTATCATTTGTTATCTTTCTCCTTTTTTTAATTCTTCTAAATAATATTTTATTAATTCTTTTGTAATTTTTCTCTCCATAAAAATCTCCTTACTTTATCTTATAATTATCTTTATTTCTAAATTCGCCTTTAATGATACCCTCAATCGTTGTGTGGCTAACTCCATACATTTCTGCCAACTTACGATAACTAATTTTAGTTGTAGGGTCATTCTTTTGCAACCTATTTTCTTTTGATTTTAGGTATATTTCTTTAATTTCTTCTACCTCTTTATCAGTTAATTTAGCCGAACTACTATTCTCGCCTTGCTTAATCATTTTGATTTTAAAAGGTCTTAAATTGTTAACACTGCAATCTTTTTCTTCTCCGTTAATATGTTGAATAATTATAGTCCTATCATTGAAATTAAAGTTTTTAAAATTGAAAGCATAATATACAAAACGGGCATAATTCACTACTCTTTTCTTCTTTTGCTTTCCCCATTTTATAGAAATTTGCTTGTTATTACTTAACTCTTTTCCACTTAAACCTATAATTTTACCATTTTCAAAAATTGTATAACCCCATAATTCTACTTTTTTCATACTACTCCCCCTCTATATAATTGCTTAATTTATCTATTCCTAGTGTGAATATTGTAGCAAAATCTACATATACACTATATTTATCTTTCCTATAAAATTTAACTCTCTTCTTATTATTACTTACCTTATAACCCCCAATTTTTTTCATTGCCTTTGCGATAGCCAAATCTTGTGAAATACATTTACACATTTCATAAAATTCAAACTTCCCATATTTTTTTATAAAATCGGTGTTATTCATAAGTCAATCTCCTCCATCATCTTCGTCGTCGTCCTTTACTATGCCACCTAATAGCCCACTTAAACCCCACATAAGTAATAAATTTAACATTATTTTTCCTCCACTATATTTTCTAATTCTTTATTGATATATATTAATTCGTCATTTAATTTTGTTAAATCGTAATTACATAATCTTATTCCATTTTCTACTTCTATTTTACGGCGACCCAATTCTATTTTTCTAGCATTTAACATTGTTTGTTCGCTTTCTATTTTTGGAAAACCCTCTTTTAAATATTTATCTAGGGTAGGTCTTGATATGCCCATTTTTCTTGCCAATTCAACTTTTGTTAATTTTTCCCCGTTCTTTGCCATACTTACACCTTCTTTATTTTAATAGTTTCTATAAAATTAATAATGTCGCCAATTTGATATAAGTCTACTTCATTTCTCTTTTTAGACACTTCTTTTTTTTCGTCTTCAAAGTATTCTTCGTCGTCTAACATCTCAATTAAATCATAAACTTTTTGTAGATTTTCTTTTAAATATTTTAAACACTCATTTGCTTTGTCTTCACTTTCAATTAAACTATCGTCTTGATATATAGAATAACTTAATTGTGCTAGATTTTTGATAGGTAATTTATTGTAAACGATTTCGTCAGTTTCAATTTTCCCACATTCTTTGTCTGCCGTGTTATCTAACATACCATAATAATTTTGTTGCACTAATCTTTGTAATTGTTGTGAATTAGGCAATTCGTTATGTTTTTCATAATATTCGTTAACTGCTTTTTGAAAATCTCTTTCTAATTCATATTCAAATTTTCCGTCCCAATCAATTCCCATATAATTCATATCTAATTCTACTAACATAGTTTCCATAATTGTATCACTATCACTAATTTCAATATCAACTATCATAATATTATCGTCGTTTTCTTTTCTAGCCAAGCCCCAAATACATACATTTAATTCCATATTATTTTACCTCCTAACAAGTGATTTCTATACCACAAATTTCTCCGTCTTTCATATAAAGTTCTGCTACATATTCTCCGTCGCCATAACTTGTATTTACCCACACACCATTGTCGTCAGTTATATTAGCACCTCTTCTTAAAGTTTTAGTAAAATCACAAATATTTTTGTCATACCAATCTTCGTCTATCTTATTTTCAAAATGATATTTTTCATAATAATCTTTATCAAATATTCCAATAGTACCACTATCAACTCCTAAAGACGCACTATCTACCACCTCGTCATAATCATTAAAGATAGTCATACCATAATCTTCGTGTGCTACACTTAATATCACTTGTTGTTCCATTCCGTCTTCAAACTCGTTATATTCATAATCAACAACCCAGTTTCCACTTTTAACTTTCTTTAATAATTGTTGACACCAAGTTGTTATATCATAACAAGGGTCAGTAAGATAAACTTCTTTTCCTAACTTAATTACTTTATTTGTTTCCATATTATTCTTCCTCCATATTCTCTAATTCTTCTAACTCTGCTAGTAACTCTTCCTTTTCGCCTTTGCAACCAAAAGTGCAACAAACCTTATCTCTTTCTTCAATATATTCTAATTGCTTTTTGATTTTATTTATTCTTTCTTCAATTTTGCTTTCTTTCATAATCATTCCTCCTCAAAATTAATTTCTTGCTCTTTCATTTCTGCAACAATACTATTGTCGTCTGCTCCTAAATAATATGCTACATTTTCTTTAAAAATATCTAAAGTATTATCAATTTCACACATTAAATCTTCGTATGTTTTCCCTTTTAGAGTAATTTCTTTTCCGTCTAATAGCCACATTGTAAATGTCTTCATATTTTTCTTCCTTAATTATGACAAATTCTTGACTGCAATGGTCTATCTAATTCGATTAACCTCAAAATCATTTCGTCAATTCCGTCTATATAATGTTCTTTATTTTCTTCGTATGTTTCAATATACTTTCCGTCCCTATATATTTTATTCCCAACTACATAATGATATTCTTGTTCGTCGTATGGGTGTGAAGAAGTGATTTGTATTCTACCATCTTCTCTAATGCTTGTGTTATATTTACTATAACTATACATATCTACTACTACAAAATCTAAATTTCCACTATCGTCCCAAACTTCTACCTCGGGTAGCACCAACAAACCATTCTCTTCTTGTTTTATTGTAGCACAAATATTCTTAAAATTTAAGTCTATTACACCTCTTGTGTCCCTTAAATCGTTTGTTATATCATATTTAGGGTTATCATAGATTAATTCCACTAATGAATTTATATCTTTTACACCCTTAATTGTTGTTCTCAATTCGTTAAAATCTTCTAAACCTTTTTGAATACTTATCATTTTATATCTTCCCCTTTCCAAGTTATCTTTCCGTTTTTTAAATAGAACTTGTCTTTTACATATTCTTCTAAACATTCGTATAAGCCTTTTGAACTATCGTTATAATTACTTTCTTCAAAGTCAATTGCAACTTTCTTACAAAATTCGTATGCTAGGTCGTCTTCATAAGGTAATATACCTTTTAATAAATCTCTGCCTAATACAAACACACTATAATAATATGTATCTGCATAATTTTCAAATCTCATAATTCCCTCCTAAATACTATCGTCAACACTTATTATTTCTAATATTTGCCACTCGTTTTCCATTATATCTTTGTTTTTAATACATTCTTCTATATCGTCTTTTGAAAGTCCATAGAAGAAAATACATTCGTCTTCTTTTTCACTATCACTACAATCAAATGCTTTAATTGTTCCTACGAACTCGGTATCGTCGTCAACCCATTTTAATCTACAAGTAGTATACATAAGTTATTCCTCCTCGTTCAAGATTTCTAGTAGGTCTTCTCCTACTAAATCATATTGAATATTTCTGCTTAATATATATTCTCTAATCTTATCTTCTTTAGATTTCTTGTTATTAATTTCATTTAATGCTCTTAAAAAGTCGCTCATAAAATCTACAAAATCACTAAATTCACTTTTACTTATATCTTGCATAGTATAATCATAATCGTTTCCACTAATATAGTCATACCACTTATCAAGGTTATCATAATGACAATCATATACTTTATTAAAGTCTTCGCTTGTATTATCTCCCAAATTCCAACCATATTCTTTCATTTTATTAAATATTTTATCTTTCATTTATTTTTCCTCCTAACTCTATAACATAATTATTATAATATTTAAAACTATCAAATGTTCCACCATATTTTGCACTATAATCAAACACACTTACATATTTATTTCCGTCTTTGCATTTTGTATAATGTACTATTCTATCTTCGTTACTATATACTAAATCTTTTAAAAACATTCTTCCCATTTTACCTCTTATTTTCGTTAAGTTCTTTTAATACACTTATCAAACTATCATATTCTGCGTATAAATCACTTAATTGATAGTTGTTTGCCCTAGCATAATTTATCAAGTTCATTATTCTATCTTTTATGTCGTTAATATCATTAATATAAATAGTATCGTTGCCACCACCATAACTATAAATATCAACTTCGCCACTTACACACCATTCATTTTCTTTACTACTAGTATCAAAGTTTCTATCATTTATAACAATAGTAGCATTGTAACCAAAAGCATTTATGGGTATATAACCATTTTCTTTCCAATCTTCAATAGTAGCACCACAACTCACATCAAATTCGTCATTGTCAATTACTGCTTGTATACCACCTTTGTCAAGTAATTCTTTTACTTTTTTATAGCCGTCGTATGCTAATTTATAATCAAAATATTTTCTTGTGTCTTCCATTTTAATATTCCTTTCTCTTTACACTTATAATAAATTTCCATTTTCGTCATATCTTTTTAACTTAAAGTCCTTAAAATATTTTTGAACTTTTCTTTCTAATTCTTTACTTGCGTCTTGAAAAGCAACATAATCAGTTTCGTAATTGCATAAATCATTTTCCATTTGATTATATAAGCAATTGCCATTATAATATACTAAATCATATAATATTTCTTCTCTAACTGCTATCTCGAACTCTTCCCAAGTAATCTCTTTATCTTTAGTATTGCTAGGCTTTCTTACACATTCAACATTCCAATACCATTCAGTTTCAGTTATACTCCAAGTTCTTGTATATTCTATAATATCTTCTACTAATTGTTTTAGTTTTTCCATAATTTCTCCTTATACTTTCTTGTATCTTCCATAATTACTTTTCTCTTAACTCTCTAATCTCATAATCAATTAAACATAGTCCATAAGCCCAAACTTGTTTTCCGTTTCTATGTTCTTTAACAACTACTTTAGTAGCCATATTTTTTAAACTTTCAATTTCTTCTGCTACACATTTATCTATATAATTCATAGCATTTTCTCTTGTAGTAAATTCTCTTTTAATTATATCGTTATAATAAGTGCCATCAGTATCAGTGCGTAATGTAGTTATCATAAATTTATTCATAATCTACCTCACTTCTTTTATCAATAAAATTCTCGACAATATTTCCGTTTCCTTTTCCAATATAATATGGGTTTTCTTTATTTTTTTCTTTACATAGACTATATATAATATTGTTTGCCCCGTATAATTCTTGTCTATCAAATATTTCATTATATTCTTCAATATAACCTCCACCCAATATAGTCTGCACCATATATAGAGTATCGTCTATGCTTAACTTATAATATTCATTATCATAATCTATCTTTGATATAATAGCATAAGTTCCATTAACACCATTTTCAACATAGCGTTTCGCATAATCTAATGCTTTATTATAATCTAATTCAAATACTACATTTTCGTCATAATAACCATATTGTTTGTCATAAACATTATTATAACAATCATAATCTTCGTGTTCTTCGTCTTTAGTCCATAAAACGCCAACCTCAATTTTATATATATTGAATTTTAAATTGTTACATTCTTTATTAAAAGTTATTTTTTCCATAATTTCTCCTTATTCATTGTCGTCGTCTTCCTCATATTCGTCTAAAAAATCACTATCTTCATACCAATAATATTCTAGGTCGCAACAAGTCATACAACTTAAATCTTTACCAACTTCATAATCTCCGTCCACACAACGACAAATATATACCTTATCTCCATTAACTTTATGTTCTAATGATTTAACTCTTAAATCTTCTTTATCTAATGTTTTATAGAAGTCATAATATATATCTTCAATATTACTTAAAGCATTATCTAATTTATCAATGTTATCTTTCATTTGCCCAGTACAATGGTCTATACAACCATTTTCTCTTATATCTCTTAAATATTCATAACTTCTTTTTAATTCTGCTAATATCTCTTTATTAGTCATTATTAATCTCCTCCTTAATCTTTTCTAAAATTATCATATAATAATCGTTATATATCTCAATTCCCTCGTTATAAACTCTACAAGCACCAAGTATATTTTTATTTTCTAATAAATCTAAATCAACTTCTTGTATGAACCAGTCGTACTCGCCGTCGCTTTGTGTTATAGTTCTTTCCAAATAGTTGTTATATCCCATAATCGCTTGTTCTTTGTTGTTATATAGTGCTATTAATTTAGTGTTTACTAATAAATCTTTCAAGTTTCTACATTCGTCGGTATAACTTTCATATAATAAATACATAATTTCCTCCTATAATTCAACCCATAATTTAGTTTCTAACCAATTTACTTCAACTGCATTTTTGATTTCTTCACTCGTAGGTATCTTATTGTTTTCTTCGTAGTATTTATTAATAAATCTTCTTATGTCTTTGTATAATTCTACTGCAAACTCGTCGTCTTGTTTCAACCCCATTTTATTTAAGTCTAATTCAAACTCGTAGTTATCAATAACATTATCGTCATTACTAATCTCTAAATCAATTATTACTTTATTATCTGCTAAATCTTTAATGTCCCAAATACAACAATTAAACATATCTATTCCTCCTCAATCATACTATCGTCAAGTTCTATATTATTTCCGTTTTCGTCTATAACATTATGTCCTACAAACTCTAAAGAATACCATTCTTCTCCCTTGTGTTTACAAGTCAAGCATTCCCAAGGGAAATAACACATTTCTCCCTCAAATCTAACTGCTCCATATTCTAAATTGTCTTCTCCACAAAAAGGACAACACCCTCTATCATTACTTTTTACTTTCATATTATTACCTCCTAATAGTTTTCTATTAATTCTAATAAATCTTTTTCAGTTATTTTATTGTTTTGTGTATAATCTAAATACCAATTACAAATGTCCCAAACTCTATTTAAGTCTTCTTCCATTTCAGTATACATATTATTTTGGAAATATTCAAACTCATCTCTACACCAATCTAAAAGTTCTTCTGCTCCTTGTTCGCCCTTATTTACGGCTTGTGTAATATTTTCTTTTAAATTTTTGTTGTCAAGATTGTAGTATTCAGTATAACTTTTCCAAAAATTATATAATCTATCAATTAATTTTTCTTTCATACTATTCTCTCTCCAACCACTTTGTTAAATTTTCTAGGTCTTTATGGTCTACATATTCAAAACCAATGAACGGACAAGGCTCACAATAATATATATGAGTGCCGTTATATTCTTCATATATTAATCTATTTCCACATAAAGGACAAAATACATTATAGATTTCATTAATTCTATCAACAATTTCTTGTATCAACTCATTACATTTTGCTACACTTTCGTCTTGATTTTTTAATTCGTCTTCAATATCTGCAATTAAATCTTCTGCGTCTATATTTCTTGCTTTAGTTTCCTTTTTTAATATTTCTAAACTTTCTTCTAATGTGTAGTTATTAAAGTCTTCATAAGTATATTTCATATCTATTCCTCCTTTTTTTATTTATATAATATTGTAAAAATTATATGATTTTCGTGATAACCACAATTATTGTGATACTTTGCTTGTATTGTATTTACTTCAATATTAATTACTTCTTTATCTTCAATAAAATTATTTATAATATCTCCATATTTATCAAAATCTTCTTGATTTACTTTTTGATTACTTATGTTGTTTTCGTATAAGTTTTTACTTTCAATAAATCTAAATATTTTTACTTTCATTTTACTTTTCCTCCTTTTTGTTTTTCTTGTTCTTTACACTTGACTTATCTAATTCATTCAATGCTTTGCTAAACATAAACTCCATTAATTCTAAACAACTTAATACACTGCCATAAGTATCAAACTTGCCACAAAACAATTCTTTTTTGTTAAGCACTATCATTAAACAATAGTTGTTAGAACCTTTATTTGCATAAGCAATTTTCCATTTTTTATATTTTAATACATTATCATTAAGTAATTTTATTTTATCTTCTATCATTTGTAGTTTTTCTTTTGGCGTCATTTTCAACTACCTCCTTAAATATATTTGCCACCATATTTCTTATAAAGATATATTCTATTAATTCTTCAATTATTTATATTTCCTCCTCTTTACACTTTAATTATATCACATAAATCATAAAGTAGGGAAGTAATTATGCAATTTTTAAATCTTTTTTCAAACTTTCTAGTTCATTATGAAAATCTGCTAACCAGTCCTCTTCCCATTTTGTGCCGTCTTTGTGTCTTATGGCTATATTATAAAGTCCATAACCATAATTTAACTCGTCTTCATTGTCTTGCCATTCGTGTTCGTCCCTAAAATAATCTATGGCTCTACCCACAATTCTATTTACCAATTCACTAAATGTTTTGTAGTCTTCGTCCTCTACAAGTTTATTTAGTTGTAGGTCTAATATATTAAAACCAGTACCAGTGTCTACGGGTTGCCACTCATAAAAATCGCAAAACTCTTTTAACAACTCTAAATCTTCGCCACCACTTAATTTTTGTAGGTCAATATTTTTTAATTTTTCTTCCATAATTATTCCTCCCAAACATTTATTTCTTCTTTTTTATTATAGTATCTCATATAATTTTCTAACCAATCTTCTAACTCCCTCGTGAGCATATTATCTCTTTTTAAATAAAGTTTTAAATATTCATAATCAATACTATTATATATGTAATAGTCTATATACTCGTCAATGTCGTTTAACTTGTTATAATGATTTTCTAATTTTTCAACAAGTTCATTCGCAAGAACGAGAAGTTTATTGCATATTTCTTTATATTCGCCCTCATTCTTGCAATTTTCAAAATCATAATCTAAATCATTTAACTTGTCTTCAATTATTCTTAAACTATTCATATTAAAAGTTTACCTCCATTTTTCTACATTTTGCAAAATCTTTTAATGCTTGTCGTTCTTTTTCAGTAGGCTTTCTGTTATGTAGCCCTTTAACTTGTACTATTGTATTATGTCTTACCTCAAAAGTAATCAAACTTTCTTCTTTATTTGTTCTTAAGAAGTATATTAAACACTCCCCATCAATAACCCTCTTAATATAACTTGCTACACAATGATTAAGTCTATCTCCCTCTTTCTTAAGGTCGTCGCTATTCTTTGGTGCTACTACATAGTATGTTTTACCCTTATATTCTTTAAAATCTTTATATCTGTTTGCAAATGTTTCTTCGTTTTCCTTTTCTACTATTACTTTGTGATTTCTGCTTGTTATATCGTGTGTTTGTTTTAAATAACTTGAATATAATGTCGGCTTAATATCGTCCATAGTACACATATTAAGATAATCTCTTAATTCAACCATAAAGTCGCTAATACTATTATACCCTTGATTGATTGTTTCATTGATTACATAATTTGCAAACTTGCCAAATGAATAATTATCTCTAAACACTTGCTCGTGTGTATAACTAGTCAACATAGTGGCTAAAAGACTATCGTTTCTATTATAATAATAACCACTTCTATAAAAGTCTATATTATAAAATTTTAAATCTTCTTCATAATGTTTCATTTCGTCAATAAGTTCAAACCACTCGTTTTCAGTTTTATGTAGATTATACTTTTCGTTATTTTCTCCACTAATAAAGTTTCTATTGTCAAATAACATTTTAATATCTCCTCGCTCAATGGCTTTGTCGTATGTTTCTTGTGATACACCTATAATTTTATTAATAGGTAGTGGCTTATCTACTTCTAATTTCAATAAATCGTCTACTATTTCTTTTGGAGAAGTTTTTAAAATTATTTCAAAAGACTTATTTACTGCATATCTTCTTCTCAATTCTTCTAGGTCAAGACTTCCCTCGTAGTTTACACCAAATAATGTATTGATAAACTCTTTACTATCTACTCTTTGAAGAGAGCGTGTTATATTCCAATCAATACTATCTTTAGTAGTAGTTTCTTCTTTTTCTACTTCAAACACGGCTTGTTTATTCTCAAAAAAACTAATTATATTTTCCTCTAACAACTTCAAATTAATTCTAGTATTATCTCTATTAATACTATATTTATATTTTTTTATAACAATACTTGCCAATTGAAAACTATAACCAACCACGACACAAATTGTATCACTCTTGTTATAGATTGTATATACTACTTCGTCGCCTTGTAATTCGTCAATTGCTAAACCAGTTGCTAAGTCAAAATATGTTTCATTTGTTCTGCCGTCGTACTTAATAACTACTTTACTTGAAAGTGGTACAAAATTATTTGTATAAATATTTTCCACTTCTTTATGTAATTCGTCGGTCTTTAATTCCAAATCTTTTTGTAGTTTATTTATTTGTCTTTTGATTTCTTTTATTTTATCGTCGTTATTTGTAGAACTGCTACCAATTAAACTTGTTAGGTCGTGTTCCTCGGTCTTAAAATATTCCTTTATATAATTTACCATAATACTCCTCCTTATAACAATTCTTTATTTTCCTTAATATCTATTATTTTAAAATTACGACAACCACAATTTCTATGAACTCTAATGTTATGTTTATAAGATAAGAACACTTCTCTTGTCATTCTATATCTATACCATTCACGCCCACATTTTTCACAAACTATTTTATACTTATAAGAACTTTCTCGGTGGTCGCTTGTAGGGCTAACCTTATTTGCTCTTGCATAAATGTTATCAATGCTCGTTGTTCTTGTGATGTTATAATTAGTTCTGTTATTTACATACCTTGCATAATATTGCCACTTTGCCTTATGTCCTATGGTATCTTTAAAAGTATGCAATATTTCGTGAATGATTGTATTTTTAATGTCGTGGTCTAAACCTATTTCTAATAACCAACTAGATATGTTAATATCTCTTTTATCAACACATTGCCCTAGTCTATTCTTTGCTTTATAGTTAATTGTAAAATGAAGATTTTTTGGTATCATTTTACCTAGTCCAATATCTTCTAACTCCCTTATACTTTCTTTACTTAATCTTATCAATTTTTCGTTCATAATTATATTTTTCTCCTCTTTACACTTATATTATAACATACAATTTTAAAAGTAGGGAAGTAAAATTAACTAATTAAAATAAAATCTTCATTTTCTTTAACACTGCCACCAATGTTTTCATTAATTAAATCTACTATCATATTATTTTCTTCTTCGCCGTCGTTTTTAACAAGTTCACAAAACCAAGCATTATGCACTCCATTTAATTCGTCGTCGTTTCCTAAAAATACTCTTATTTTAGATAAATCTAACCCTTGTTCTTTTAATTTTAATGCCACTTCTAATATGCTTTGCATAGTTAATTGTGTATTCATTATTTTTCCTCCTTAATATATTATTTGATAAAAAGCACCATTTATCATAAATATTCCAAAATTATTTTCAATTTGATTAATTTTTGCCATAAATAATCTAATATCATTTAATTTCATATCTTGTAAATCAAAATTAAATTCTACCACTTCGTCTAAATTTATCTTGCCACTTTTTAATTCTTCTTTATAATATTCTTCAATTTCTTCTCTACTTATAGGAAAATAAACTTCAAAATCTACTCTATTTTTATCTCCAACAAAATCATATTCTTTGTTATCAAAATCTATTGTTATAGTTAATCTGCCTTCTTCCCAAGTTCTTGTTTCTTCTATACCTTTTTCAGTAAAAGATATTAAACCTAAATTTCTATTAGTAGCAAGAGAACAATATTTTTTATCTTCTTCATTTAGTGTGTTATATTCTTGTTCTAAAAGCCCTGCACCCGTCGTTTGCAATAATTGAATTGCTTTAATCTCGTCGTTTACTTTATTATTTTTAATAATATCATAAATATTCTCAATTATTTCGTTTGCCAATTTTAAACTAGAATAAGTATAAGCAGACCAATGATAATAAGAATTTGCCAATATTTTATTGTCCTTTTTTCTTCTAATTTCAATATTTAATCTTTGTCCCATTTTTATTTTTCCTCCTTTACATTTAATACAAACACTTGTTCGCTATTGTTTAAATCAATATATAATTCGTTTTTATCGGTCAAATAAATACTTGCTCCGTTTTCGTATGCTAATTCCTCAATATGTTCTGCTATAATCTCATATAGATTATTCATTAATTGTTCTTTTGCCATTATATTACACCTCCATACATAATTATTCTCCTTTAATTTAATGGTATATAATTTTTAACTTTAAAATTATACACTTGAATTTACTCTCCCTCGTTATCACTAAACATATCTAAAAAGTCTAGTGCTTGATAATTTCCAAAATCAGTTAATTTTCTCAATTTATCATAATAATCAAAATTGTCCTCTTTTTGTGATAATTCGTCTAACGCACTCATTAAACCATTTTCAAGTTGTTTCACATAATCTAAACCAATTTCGTGTGCTATCTCTATTTCACTTTCGTTGCCAACTTGACTAATTATATCTAATGGTGCAATTATTTTATCAAAACACTTTTGCATTGTTTTTTCTTTAATTTTAAACAAATTTCCACTTCTATCAATAACTATTACATAAGGCTTTTCATTAAACATATTATCTACCTCCATTTGCTAATTTTTCTAACTTTTCAGTATCAAACATTATGTTCTTAAATAAAACATTTTCTTTTGTTTTTTTAGTATCTACAATATCAAGATAATCGCTCTTTGATATATCAGTATTACTTTCAAGGTCAAGTATATGTTTATCTCCATTATCTTTTTCAATAATCATAACACCCTCTTTATTTCCATAACCTTGTTCGTGATGTTTATTTACTATTACCACATTTGTTTTTATTTTAACCTCTTTAATCATTTTGTTTTTGCTCCTCCTTTTGATATTTTTCTATCTTATAGGCTTTAAGAATAGTATTGTAAAAGATTAGGAAAGACTACAACAATACTACTCATAAAACCTACAAAATAGGTCTTTTTGCCCTCATAGGCTTTATGTGTCGTGTTATAACCAACGGCTTTCACTTTCCTTTAGCCCCACAACATAACCATAATCGTTGTCTTTAACTATAAATGAATTTTCTTTTATTCTAACCAAGAACTCCGTATTTTCTTTGTTAATTTTATTATGTCTTTTAACTAACTTTGTTAGTCTTTTGCAAGTTCTCTTATATTCTCTTCTGCTTTTTATTTCCTTGCTATCTAATAATTTCAGTGTGTTTACACTTCTTATTTCCATTATCATAATATTTCCTCCATTACATATTAATTATACCATACAATTTCGTAAGTAGGGAAGTAATTAGAAAGTTCTAGTAAGCAAATTACAATGTTCTATTTTTTCTATTCCTACTAAACCAATTTCACTGCAACAATTATCAGTTCTATTCCATACATAAGCATATAATTGTTTTTCTTTTATATCTGCTCTATCACTTTTCCACTCTTCCTCGTGGCTACTAACATATAACATAGTGTATAATTGCCCTATGTTTGTATTGCTATATACAATATGATAAACATAAGCATTATATTCTTTTTCAAATTTGTTTATTGCTTTGATTAATTCAATTTCTTTTTTTTGTACTTCTCTTATCATATATCTATCACTCATATATAATTTTTCACTAAATCGTGGCTCTAAACCTAACAATTCAATTCTTTGTTTGCTTTCTTCCACTTGTTTTTGTGTCGGCTTATATTCTCTTTTAGGAACGGCTACAATTTCAATATCTCTACCAATAGTTTTTGCTAAACAATATGCTTTTTTGTAGTCCATATTTTCAACTAAACTACTACTTATATTATAGTAAAAACTGCCGTTTGTACCTTTTGGCTTAACATAACCATAAGTTTCACTATATAAATAGTATTTTCCCTCGTGTTTTTCTTCTAAATAACCAATAAACACATTATAATATTCTTCCAATACCTCCATAACTCTTGCTTTTTCGTTGTTATATTCTTCTGCTCTATAATAAACTTTACTTTTGTTATCTCTACTTTCCCACTCTAAAACATAGTTATAATTGCCACTCTCTAATTCTGCTCGTGTTATAGGAGTATATGCACTGCTTATTTGCTCTCCTAAACAATAAGAAGTATATTTCATAGTGGCTAAATCGTATAAATAATAGTCCTTGCCGTATTTTTCTTGCATATAATCTCTTGTTTTTAATACTGCATAATTCCACTCATAACAACTATTATTAAGTTGTAGGTTTCCACCACTAATATCTTTTAATAAATAAAACATTTTTTCTTTATAACTCATATCTGCTTTTCCATATTCCCACTTTCCAAATGTTAGTGGTCGTACATTATTACAAGCACTTGTTATAAATATTTTACCCTCTTTTGGCTTTCTTGTTATACATTTTACTTTTTCATAACTCATAATTACATCTCTTTTCTATTTCTTTTTTCTATGGCTCTTTTATGTGCTAATATCTCTTTTTTACTTCTGCCATACATTTTGTTTTCTTGTCTTTTTTTGGCTATTCTATTCCAATTTGCCTTGTTTGATTTCTTTCTTTTTTGTAAAAGTTCTTCATTTATACTATATAATTTTAAATATAATTCCATAGCATACATATCTTTTACATTTTTTGTTTCTGCTATAAAGTTGTTATCAAGTTGTGTTATAGTGTCTTTATTAATATTGTATAAATATAGTTCTATTTCTTGTAAAATTTCCAAATCTTTATTTGATATATACACAACTATTCCTCCTCAATTAAACTATTGTATGTTATACCCTCATAATCAGTAAAAACATTTTTCTCAACTCTGCATTTTGTATCAAAATAATTCTTTTGGTCGTTATAGATTTCCATAACCCTATCATAACCCAATATGTCTATATATTCGTCTGCATAAGGCTTGTTATAGTATTCACTACAAGAATTATAACAAATACTAGTAAATATATCACTTCCGTATATCAAACAACTCATAATCATATCTCGTAGGCTCATTTCCTCATACAACTTTCTTGCACTTGAATTGATATTTTTCCACTCTTTATTTTTTAACATAAGGTTTTTAATTTCCTTTATTTCTTTACTATTCATACATAGTCCTCCTTTGTCTTTACACTTATATTATATCATAAGATTTTCCAAGTAGGGAAGTATTACACTAGTTTTCTTTGCAAATCGTACAAAAAGATGTCGTTATTATTATTTTCTTTTGTTCTTTCATTTCTTGTTGCTTTTGATTGCAAAAGTCTACTATTCAAGTTGTGAAGTCTTAAATATATATTAATGTCCTCTGCATTATTCCATAAATAATTTTCTACTTCTAGCAATAACTCTAATTCCTCATTTGATATATTCATAATTACCTCTCCCAATATTCTCTAATTCTAATGACAACACCCTTTAATTCAGTATGATAATACACCTTTTCGGCTCTTAAATTCTTGATAGTATCATACGACTTAATGCTATTGTTAAATCTCACAAATTCCTTGTTAAATGGTACAATATAATAATCACAAGTAATAATTTTTTCGGTCGTACCCTTTGCTCTTGCTACTCGTTTATTATACTTAAATTCAAGGTATAAATTGCTCGTATCAAATAAATACATAATATTTTTTAATTGTTGCATAAAAAGTCCTCTGCCACAAATGTTATATCTCCGTATTCCTCAAAAATTTCATTATCACTAACTAAATTATCAATATCGGCTAATTCTCCATAACTAACATTTTCGTTTCTTTCAGTATAATATCTCTGCTTTAATTCAATTAATTGTTCTCTTGTTAAATCTTTTACACTCATAATTACACCTCTTAATTTATTTTATCTTTAGTAGTCCAATATTCTATTGAATAACCCATACCATTATCATAATTGATAGCAACTATTGTGTTATCTTCAAATTCTTTTAATTCTTCAAGTATATCTTCAATTTCCCAAGTTCCCTCTGCATTATCAATTAATTGTTGTCTTATTTTTCCAACTTCTCCTAAACATAATCTGCCGTTATCATAAATATTTTGCATAATTACACCACCTTAAATCTTAACATATTGTCGTTATATATTTCCATAGTATAACCACTTCTTAATAAAATCATAAGCATTTTACTATCTATTAGTCCGTGTTCCGTTTCCAAAATATACTCGTTGTTATGGTCTTTATTGATTTTAATAATTTCCCATAATTTTTCTTCACTCATACAACCATTTTGTAAACCAAATAATTTGATAATTTTTTCAGTTTTTAAATCTTCTATTTTCATAATTTTTTTACACCACCTTAATATACAAATTTTATTATATAGTCTTCATTTAAAAAGTCGAAGTATTCTTTTTCTAGTGTTATATCTCCAATTTCAAAATCGCAATCTAAACAAGCAACTTCCCTATAATCTAATTCAGTTTTCCCTTTTTTCCATATAACTATGTTATCATAATAATTGCTAGTGCCACTTGCTATGTCTATTGTTAATACATAGTCTTTATTAATATCTATTGAAAATAAATTAATATTATCGTCTTGTCGTGCATTTAATTCTTTAATTAATTTTTGCATTTTTAAACTATCGTCGTCAAAATTAATGTCTTGTAATAATCTATTAATATAATCAATATATTCTTTATCTGCTTTTACTTCTATCGTTTTCATATTTACACCTCATTAGTCAAAGTTTCTAGTGCTTATTCTTTCTTTGATTTCCATTAATTCTTGTGTGTATTCTTTTTCTTGCCACTCTGCCTTTATCATATCTTTTTGTAGGCTTGTTAATCTTGTTATGTCGTTCTTTTCCTTGTATTGTGTTATATAAGATTTTAAATTATCTTCAAGTATTGTATCAATTAAACCACTCATACAACTTTCATAAGTATATCTTTCCCAAGTTCTGTTATAATACCTAACTTTATGGCTCTCAACTTCGCCCCAAGGTGCAATTAATGTGCTTTTATGTCCCCAAGCGTTGCTAGTTTCCCAAGTTTCATTTACTATATTATATTCATTTCCACTTTTACATTTAATTTTTCTTATTTCCATAATTTTTTCCTCCTCTTTACATATTAATTATATCATAAGTTTTCTAAATTAGGGAAGTAAATTAATTTTTACCCTCCTAACACTCAAAATACATCACTAAATCAACTGCATTTTGAAAATTTTGGCTTTCTAACTCTTTTACAACTTCTTCATAGTCTTTCGGGAACATTTCCTCCATTGTTTCCATACTTGCCAATAATCTGCCGTAAAAACCTTGACTACTTGCCAACTCTCTAATTACATTTAAAATATCTTCCATTTTCATTTTAAATTTCTCCTTTTCTCATTTCATTAAACCCTAGTTCTTGAAATAATTTATCTCTCACTAGTTCATAAATATCGTAGTTAAATCTCGTGTTTACACGGCTTTCCGTTTCATAGATATTATTACAATTATTCAACTCCATTGTTGCATAAAATAGGCTTGTTATATACTCTTCTATTGTAAAGTGCATAAGTCCTTTTTTGTTATTTTCCTCAATTTGTTTTTTCATTTCAGTTATAATTGTTTTTTCTAAATATTCAAGTCCACATAAATCTCCACTTTCAAAATCTTTTTTAAAAGTCTTTAAATCAAAACTCTTATACTTGTTATACATAATTTTCAACTCCTTTACTAGTTTACTTGTCCTAAATAAATCTCCGTTAATGTTTCCTCTAATGTTGCATAATCTCCACAATAATATTTTTCCTCGTTATCTCCATTTTTGAAAAAATCTAAATCTCCATAAATGTCTTTATAAACTCCATAATTATCAATTAAAGTACCACTTATTCTAAA